>ERZ837910.379-NODE-379-length-69872-cov-4.131043_pt1 | contig 69872 bp, 67 predicted proteins | sample MGYA00519940_ERZ837910 | MGnify/ENA primary metagenome ERZ837910 (study PRJEB31850, sample SAMEA3708825) | human gut metagenome | biome: human gut; feature: human-associated habitat; material: faeces | place: China | collected 2014 ... | reverse complement strand
TACTCGACGATGTTCCGCCAGTTCGGGGTCGATCCGTTGCCGTACTACGAGGAACCCCAGCTCTCGCCGGTATCCACGCCCGAGAAGATGGAAGAGTACCCGTTCGTGCTCACCACGGGCGCCCGTACCTACTGCTACTTCCACTCGGAGGGCAAGCAGATCCCGTACCTGCGAGAGATCAATCCGGACCCGCTCATCGAGATCAATCCGCAGGACGCCCTCGAGCTCGGTATCGCCGATGGCCAGTGGGTGCGCGTGAGCAACCCCTTTGGTTCATGCGTGCTCAAGGCCAAGGTCACCCAGACGGTATATCCGGGGCTGGTCATGGCCCAGCACGGCTTCTGGTTCCCCGAGGAGGACGGCGAGGAGCCGCATCTCTACGACGTATGGCGTTCCAACATCAACCTGCTCATGCCTCATTTCTACGTGGGCGAGCTCGGCTTCGGCGCGCCGTACAAGTGCCTGATCTGCAAGGTCGAGCCCATCGAGGAGAGCCACGACACCGACATGCAGGCGATTTGGAATCGCTACAGCCAGCTCGCCACACCGGAGTAGGGGAGGGGAGGATTCTGGGAGATTGCCATTTTGGCCGGGGCGGTCACGCATCGCGAGACATCCTCGTCCAGGCAGAGAGAGAAGCACGACAAGAGAGGAAAGGAAGGAAACGTGACTACAACAGCTAAGATCGATAGCGGTATCGAAAACTTTAAGAACGACCTGGGCAAGCCGTGGCGTTACGAGGAAGACGGATATACCGTCACCCGTGCGTGCGCCTGGTCGGCTCCGGGTTGCCATCCCGTCGGATGCGGCGTCAAGCTCTACGTGAACAAGGACGGCATTCTCGAGAAGGTCGAGGGTGACGAGAACCAGCCCATCACGCAGGGTCGCCTCTGCATGCGTTGCCTGACCCTCACCGACTTCACCTATCATCCGGACCGCGTCATCTATCCCATGAAGCGCGCCAAGGAGGATCGCGGCAAGGACAAGTGGGAGCGCATCACCTGGGACGAGGCCTATGACATCATCGAGGAGAACATCCAGGGTCTTAAGGAGAAGTACGGTCCCGAGTCCATCGTCGTCTTCGGTGGTACCGGCCGCGAGGGTGGTCCCATGTGCGGTCCCTACGGCGCTGCAATGATCGGCACGCCCAACGCCTGCTACACCCAGTCCGGCTATGCCTGCTACATCCCGCGTGTCGCCGCTGGTACGTACGTCGCGGGCGTGACCTATCCCGAGATGGACTACGCCGGCGGCCTGCCCGGCCGCTACGACGACCCGATGTACAAGATTCCCGAGGTCATGATCACCTGGGGCAAGGAGCCGCTTCCCTCCAACGGCGATGGCTTCTTCGGGCATTCCGTCATCGACGTCATGAAGCGCGGCAGCAAGCTCATCTCGATTGACCCGCGTTCCAACTGGCTGTCTACGCGTGCGGTTTATCATCTGCAGCTTCGCCCCGGTACGGATACCGCCCTGGGCATGGCGATGCTCAACATCATCATTGCCGAGGACCTCTACGATCACGAGTTCGTCGACAAGTACTGCTACGGTTTCGAGCAGCTTGCCGAGCGCGTGAAGACCATGACCCCCGAAATGGCCGCAGAGATCTGCGACCTGGATGTCGAGGACATCTACGGCGCGACGCGCATGTACGCGAATGCCGAAAACGCCGCAATTTTGTGGGGCCTCGCCACTGACCAGAAGGCAAACGGCACCCAATCCGGTCACACCATCATTGCGCTCGAGGCCATCACCGGCAATCTCGACGTTCCCGGCGGCCAGTTGCTCGGTGACGTGAGCGATTCACTCGGAGACCTCGGCTTTGGCTGGAAGGAGCTCGGCCCCGAGCTGCAGAACAAGATCATTGGCTTGTACGAGTATCCCGCCTATGTCGGTATGGTGCTCAACTCTCATGCCGACCTCACGCTCGAGGCGATGGAGACGGGCGAGCCGTACGAGATTCACGGTGGCTTCATCGCATCGACCAACCTGCTTGCCGGAACCTGCGCCGCCCAACCCAAGCGCTGGCATGACGCCATGGTCAAGCTCGACTTCGTCTTCGCGGCCGACTGCTGGATCACCCCGACCGTCCAGTGCTGCGCCGACGTCATCCTGCCGCTCGCAACGTACGCCGAGCGCCAGTCCATGGTCGGCACGCATTACGGAGCGTCGCCCAATATGCTCGGTGCCGTCGTCGATGCCGTCAAGGTGGGCGAGACCAAGGGCGACCTCGAGATTCAATACGAGCTCGGTTGCCGCCTCAATCCTGGCACCTACGAGCGCTTCAAGGATTTCGAGGACTTCCGTGCCGAGTTCCGCCTGGGCAATCTTGGCATGAGCTACGAGGAGCTGCGCGAGAAGGTCGTCGTTCAGCGCAACGTCAGCTACAAGAAGTACGAGACCGGCAAGCTGCGTCCCGACGGCAAGCCCGGCTTCAACACGCCGACCGGCCGCGTCGAGCTCTACTCGACGATGTACAAGCAGTTTGGCGAGGATCCGCTACCGTACTACGAGGAGCCGCAGCGCTCGCCGGTCTCCACGCCCGAGCTCATGGAGGAGTACCCGTTCGTGCTCACGACTGGTGCGCGCACCTATGCGTATTTCCACTCCGAGGGCAAGCAGATTCCCCTGCTGCGCGAGGTCAATCCCGACCCCCTGCTCGAAATTAACCCCAAGGACGCGGAGGAGCTCGGCATCGTCGACGGCGAGTGGGTCAACGTCGAGAACGAGTTTGGAAAGTGCCAGCTCAAGGCGAAACTCACCCCGATCGTGAAGCGTGGCGTCGTGCATGCCCAGCATGGGTTCTGGTTCCCCGAGGAAGATGGGGAGGAGCCGCATCTGTTCGGCGTCTGGCGTTGCAACATCAACGAGCTCATTCCACACAAGTTCGTCGGCAAGCTCGGCTTCGGCGCGCCATTCAAATGCGTCATCTGCAAGGTCGAGAAGCTGGGTAAATAGGAGGAGACGTCATGAGAAACGGACTGTTAATCGATTACGAGTTTTGCACGGGCTGCCAGTCCTGCGAGGTCGCCTGCCAGAAGGAGCACGGTTTCGAGGCCGGCACCTGGGGTATTCGCGTGCTTGACGAAGGTCCTTGGGAGGTCGACGAGAAGACCATGAACTGGAACAAGATTCCCACGCCCACGACCTTGTGCGACCTGTGCGCTGACCGTACGGCGAAGGGCAAGCTTCCCACGTGCGTGCATCACTGCCTGGCTGCCGTCATGAAGTACGGCCCCATCGACGAGCTCGTCAAGGAGATGGACAAGAAACCGAACCAGGTCATGTTCGTACCAGGACCCTATATCTGCAAGTGACGTTTCGAGGGCCGGGTCTCGTACCCGGCCCTCTCCGTTCGCCCTGCCGCGGGACACGGTCCCCGCCCGTTTGTCCTGCGCCCATCTACCAAGGAGGGAACATGGCATCTTTCAATGATTACGAGTACGTCTTCACGCCGCTTAAGGTGGGGCGTCAGGTCCTGAAGAATCGCATCATCTTCTCGCCGATGGTTTCCGACTACACCACCGCCAACGGCGAGCCCACCCAGGGATACATCGACTTCGTCGAGGAGCAGGCAAAGACCGGGGCGGCGCTCATCACGCTGGGTGCGACGCCGGTCAACTGGGATACCGCGCCCGACTATCCCGCCGAGCTCAACGTTACCGAGGACACGCGCATCAACGGTCTCGTGTTGCTATCCGAGGTCGCTCACCGCCATGGTGCCAAGATTTCGGTCGAGCTCGTCCATGCCGGTCGTGGCGTGCATCCCGAGCTCATCCAGAGCGAGTACGGTCTTGCACCCACGCCGCTGCCCATCCCCGGGCAGTACCCCTATCTCAAGGAGATGGAGTTCCGCGACATGGAGAACATCATCGCGGACTACGTTGACTGCGCGGTGCGGTTGAAGAAGGCCCAGTTCGACGGCGTAAACATCCACGCTGCCCACGGCAACCTGATCGCCGCTTTCCTGTCTCCGCTCACCAACCATCGCAACGACAACTTCGGCGGCAGCTTCGAGAACCGCTGCCGGTTCCCGCTCATGCTGCTCAAGGCCGTGCGCGAAGCCGTCGGCGACGATTTCATGCTCGACATGCGCATCAGCGGTGACGAGATGGTCGATGGTGGCATGAGGGTCGAGGAGGTCATCGAGTTTCTCAAGCTCGCACAGGAATATCTCGACATGGTCAACATCTCGGCCGGGCTCATCGTCGATTGGCGCGCGCAGTTCTTCACCATGCCGCCGTACTATCAGCCCCATTGTCTCAACCGCGAGCTTTCCCGCAAGGTCAAGGAATGCAAGGACATCACCATTCCCGTTTCCGTCGTCGGATGCATCACCAACATCGAAGAAGCCGAGGACATCATCGCAAGCGGGGCGGCAGATGCGTGCTACATCGCGCGTGCGCTGCTGGCCGATACCGAGATTCTCAAGAAGTCGTATCGCGGCGAACCCGAGACGGTGCGTCCGTGCCTGCGCTGCCATTCGTGTGCGGCAGGTGGGGGCAATCACATGTCGTGCGCGGTCAACCCCCAACTCGGGCGCGGGTATCGCTACTGGGAAATCCTGCCGGCGTCCAAGAGCAAGAAGGTCGTCATCGTTGGCGGCGGCCCGGCTGGCATGATGGCGGCGCAGACCGCCATCAAACGCGGTCACGAGGTCGTCCTGTTCGAGAAGTCCGCATCGTTGGGCGGAGCGCTCAATGACATCAACAAGCTGCCGTTCAAGGGCGATTTGCTGAGGTATACCGATTGGGATGTCAAGCAGACCATGGAGTGCGGTGCCGACGTGCGCCTCAACACCGAGGCGACCCCGGACCTCGTCATGGCCGAGAATCCCGATGCCCTCATCGTCGCGCTCGGGTCGAACCCCTTCGACCCGCCGGTACCCGGGCTTGACCGTGACAACGTCTACGGCGTGCGCGACGTCGACTCGGGTCGCAAGAAGGTCAGCGGTAAAGTCGTCGTCTGCGGTGGCGGGGCGAGTGGGTGCGAGTCGGCTCTGGCCCTAGCCATGGAGGGCTGCGAGGTCACGCTCGTCGATCGCGTCGAGGCCGACAGGTTTGCCGGCGGCATGATTCACATCACGCGCGGCATGCTCATGGCGCTGCTCGAGGAATACGGCGTGCGCATCCTGGACGACCGCAATGTCGAGGCAATCGACGAAGACGGCGTGCACATCCAGGACAGGAACTGGCGCCGCGAGGTCATCCCGGCCGACTACGTCGTCAATGCCATGGGCATCATCCCCGTCGCGCCCGACGAGTTCCGCGAGCTCGTTCCCGAGACCTACGTCGTGGGCGACTGTTCCGACATCGGGACCATCAAGAAGGCGAATCACAGCGGATTCGACGCTGCCATGGAGATATAGCGAACGTATGTGAGGGACAGGCCGATGTGTCAGGGGTCCGGTCCCCTGACACATCGAATCGCACGTGAGAGAACGAGGAAGGGAACCGACATGGACAAGATCATCATCGAGCCCATCACCAGCATGAAGAACGCGTTTTCCGTTGCCGGCCAAAACGTCGTCATCACCGGTGGCAATCGCGGCCTGGGACGTGGCATCGCGCAGGCGTTCGCAGAGTGCGGCGCCAACGTTGCCATCCTGTGTCGTAACGAGGCCTCCGGCAACGAGGCCGCCGAGCAACTGCGCTTGCTTGGATCGCGCGCCCTCGCCGTGAAGTGCGACGTGGGGGACTTCGATTCCGTGCTGAGGGCCAAGGAGGTCGTCGCCAGGGAGTTCGACCATATCGACACGCTTGTCAACAACGCGGGCATTGACGGCAAGCACGGCGTCTTCGACGATGCGCGCCTCGAGGAGTTCAAGCGCGTCATGAACGTTAACCTCGACGGTGTCGCGGCGATGATCCAGGTCTTTGGCCAGTGGATGATGGACGAGGGGCGCGGTGGCGAGATCATCAACATCTCGTCGATTGGCGGCCAGGCCATTGGCGATCCGCGCGCGCATCCCATGCCCTCGTACAACGCATCGAAGGCGGCGCTTGACCATCTGACCAGGCACCTGAGCATCGTCATGGGCGATTACGGCATTCGCGTGAACGCCATCGCCCCTGGTCCTACGCATTCGGATCTGGATGCCGGCCTTCCGCCGTCCATCACGCAGTTCATCGACGAGACCATGCCCATGCATCGCTTTGGTGAGCCGCTCGAAATTGGCGCCCTGGCGGTGTTCCTGGCCTCGCCTGCCGCTGCGCAGATTACGGGCGTCGTCGCCAACCATGACGGCGGCACCATGTGCGTTGGCCTGACGTTCTAGGAGAATAGCCCGCACGGGAGGCGCGCCAGCGCAGTCCGCATTTCGAAGAATCGAGGAGTCGCCATGCCCAGCTTTAACGATTTTCCGCACATTTTCACGCCGATCAAGATTCGCAATGTCGAGCTGAAGAACCGTCTCGTCTTCTCGCCGGTCGTATCGGGGCATGCGGGTGTTGTCGATGGGCAGGTCACCGAGGCACTCGTCCAGTTTCTCGGCGCTCAGGCCCGAAGCGGCGTGGGCATGGTGACCATCGGCGCCTCTCCCGTCGATCAGGGCAGGGCACGCGACTTCTTCGGCAGCCTCTCCGTCTGCAAGGACGAGGACATTCCGGGGTTGCACCGCCTTGTCGAGGAAGTACACCGATACGGGGCGGCAATTTCGTGCGAGATCCTGCACGCCGGGCGCATCGCGCAGCCCAATGCGCTCGCCGGACGCAAGGCGTGGGTGCCGTGGCTCACGCCCGACATGGACCCCGACCTTTTCGAGGAGATCACCGAGGAGCAGATGGACGAGGTCATCGACCTCTTCTGCAAGGCGGCCGTGCGTCTGCGCGATGCGGGTTTCGACATGGTGCTCATCCATGGTGCGCATGGCAACCTGGTGAGCGCGTTCTTCTCGCCGCTTACCAACCAGCGTACCGATGAGTACGGCGGATCCTTCGAGAACCGCATGCGCTTCCCGCTCAGGCTCGTGAAGGCCGTGCGTGAGGCCGTGGGCGACAACATGGCCATCGACTTCCGCATCAGCCAGAACGAATACGTCGAAGGCGGCACCACGCTCGAGGACGTCATCACCTTTCTCAAGGCGGCGCAAGAGTACATTGATGACGCGAACCTGTCGGGCGGCTGGATCTTCGACCCGGTCTACGTCAAGTACATGATGCCAGGCTATCCGCAGGAGCTGTGCCTCAACATCCCGCGCACCGCCATCGTCCGCGAACAGCTTGACATCCCCGTGACCTGCGTCGGCAACATTCCCGATGTCAAGACGGCCGAGCATATCCTTGCCGAGGGCAAGGCCGACACCGTCGCTTTCGCCCGCAACATCCTCGCCGACATGGACCTGGTGAACAAGGCGTATCGCGGCGAGGAGGACACCATCCGGCCGTGCTTGCGCTGCATCGAGTGCGCGTCGCGTCCTGCCGTGGGCGGTGGCGTGCGTTGCTCGGTCAATCCGCAGCTCGGCCGCGAGCTCTACTACCGCGAGGTTCCCGAGGCGCGCGTGAAAAAGAAAGTGGTCGTCATCGGGGGTGGTCCGGCCGGCATGATGGCGGCGCAGACCGCCGTCAAGCGCGGTCACGACGTCGTCCTCTTCGAGCGTGACAAAGAGCTGGGAGGACGCCTCAAGGAGGCATCGGTGCTCTTCTGCAAGGAGCCGTACCACAAGCGCTACCTTGCCTGGGACCGTCGCGAGACGCTTGGATGCGGCGCGGACATTCGGTTGGGTGTCGAGGCGACCCCGGATCTCGTCATGGCGGAGAATCCCGACGAGGTCATCGTCGCCATCGGCGGCGAGCACATCTGCCCGCCGATACCCGGTGCAAACGGGGACAATGTCATCACCGTAACGGAAGCGGATTTGGGACTTGCGCCCATTGGCAAGCGTGTCGTCATCGTGGGTGGCGGTTTTTCCGCGCTCGAATGCGGCATCCAGCTCGCCTACGAAGGGCATGCTGTCACGACCATCGACGCGCAGCCCGAGGACAAGCTCTGGCGCGAGGTCATGAACGAGCTGCGCAGCGGCCTCATCGAGCTACGCGATCGTTACGGCGTGCAACTCGTCGACGAGGCCATGGTGAAGGAGATTCGCGAAGGGTCCGTCGTGTACACGCGTGGTGGCGAGGATTTCGAGATTCTCGCCGACACGGTGGTCATGGCCTGCGGCCTGCGTCCCAACAAGGAGCTCGTAGGCCAGTTTGTGGAGATGATGCCTCGGGTCACGGTCGTAGGCGATGCGCGCCAGACGGGCAACATCTTCTCGGCGAACATGAGCGCCTTCGACGTGGCGGTGGAGCTGTAGGGAGACGGTTTTCTATCGCTCCCGCCAGCGCTTCAGCTGGGGCAGTACGACGCCGAGAAGCGATGCCGCCTCGTCAACGGTCTTGAACGATCCGGACTCGACCATGTACGGGGCGCAGCGCTCGATGAGCTCTTCCATGCTCTCCTCGGGGTTCACGAGCTCTCCGTCTTCCACGCACCACTTGCACCAGTCCGTCTCGGGTGTCCCGTCTGCGGTTTGCGCACGGTCTTCGTCGTTCGCGAGATACATTCCGCAGCTTTGGCAGAATGTCCCTTCAGGTGGCATGTCGAGCAGTTCGGCTATGGGCACGTCGAGCGTCGCGGCGATGAGCTTCGTCATGTCGATGCCTGGCGTGGTCTCGCCGGTTTCCCAGCGCGAGACGGCCTGCCTGGTGATGTAGAGGCGCTCGGCGAGCTGCTGCTGGGTCATGCTGCGGGCCTCGCGGTGCGCTTTGATGGATTCGCTTATCGACATGGTGGTTCCCTTCGTCGGATGTCCAGGTCATTACAGCATGACAGTGCCCGCGGAGTAAAGAAACGCTCCGTTGCGTCGAGTGGGGTTCGCGAGCGAGACTCGAAATGCCAAGCTGGCATTTCATCCACAACTCTCAACGGTTCGATACCAGCTATCCCGTACCGCTCGATACTAGGATTCCAGGGCGTTTTTTGCGTGTGCTGGAAAGCGAACGACATTGTTCGCGTTGGTCGGGAGGGGCTTTGGGTTACGAAATCCGTACGTTATATCCATGTTGAGCGCACATTCCAGCTTTGCTATTGTCTTTAGGGTCATGTTTTGATTGCCCTTGATTATCTTGGTGATTTGCGCCGGAGATACGCTCATGCGCTCAGCCAGCTCTCGTTTGCTTATGCCGAGCTCCTCCATGCGCGCATAGATTGCCCCCGATATGTCCATGGAGTAAAAATAGGCCATGTCCTCGGGTGGGAGTTGTTCGTCGAGCAGGTACTCTAGGCTTCCTCCATCTTCAATCATCGTGCTCCTCCATTATCAATCCTGCGGCGATCGCCGCCAGCTTCTTTCCCCTGTCCATGACATGCTTGGGTATGCCTGCATGCTTGCCCTGGTGTCCATCAAAGTCGAATAGATAGACGGGCGTGGCATCATGATGCACGTAAGTCATTATGCGTATAACCTTTCCATCTACCTTTAGCTCGTAAAGAGAAAGACTGGTGCCTAGAAATCTGAGCTTGTTCGCCTGCCGTGCCCACTTTGTGCCGCTTTTTGCAATTTGCGCCATTGCTCTGACAATGGCGTTCGCTCTCTGGCGTGTCTTTGGGTTGCCGGCGAGCTTCTCGATGAAGGACTTGGTATGCGCAGGCGCGAGAACAATGGCGGATTGTCCTGCTCCCAGATCGTACGCAATCAGTCTATACTCCACTACCGTTCCTCTGTTTGATATTTTACTTATAAGTAAAATAATTGCAATATGAGAACCTGTCCTTCCGCTATGTGTTTCATAGTTGGCAAGGACTGCTATCTGCATATCGTAGTGGCTCGGCCTAACAGTTTCGTCGAATGGTTTTGGTCGAATCACCGTATGAACCCGGGGTAAAATCGGGCATTTGCTCAAGCAAGCTCCAACTCCGCCATCGACAAGAAAGGGGCGGCCCCATCGGTCGGGAGGCCGCCCCAGGCCCGGCTTTTAACCGGTCGAGCAAGTGATGCGTGCTTAGCTTGCTGCGTAGAGTGACACGGGACCCATGTTGCGATCCTCGTCAATGGTCGATGCCTCGACCATGCGGGTCATGTAACCTTCGGCCTCGAAGTACACCTGCCAGTTACCGGCAGCGACCTGATGAAACCAGAAGTCCCCGAAGTCGTCGGTCTGCGTGACTAGCACCTCGCCGGTATCGACGTTCTGCGCCGTCACCTTGGCGCCAATCAGGACCTCGTCCTCCTCAGGGTCGATGACGATTCCCGCCAGGAAGCGCTTGGGCAGGTTCAGGTAATGCATGCGTGGCTTGTCGCGATCGGCGCGCTCGGGCATGAACGCCTCGGCCTGCTCGAGCTCCTCAGCGAACTCCTCCTCGTCGCCAAAGCGAATGGCTCCGTGCGGACATACGTCAACGCAATGGGGGATTTCGCCAGCGTCGATGAGATGGGCGCAGCCCGTGCACTTCTGGGGAATCTCGAGCTCCTCGTTCCAGAAAATCGCACCGTAGGGGCAGGCCTCCACGAGTTCCTTGTGGCCTTTCGCCTTGGAGGGGTCAATGATCACAAGGCCGTCGTCACGCTTGTACACCGCTTCGGGGGCGGCGCTCATGCACGGGGCGCCATCGCAATGCTGACACATGTGCATGATGTATGCGATCTTTACCTTGGGGACTTGCCCGCGAATCCTTTCCTCGATGCGCGTCCAGAACTGACCCGTGTCGGGCTGGGGTTTCGAATAGGGAAGCCACTCGTTATCGACGTGCTCGTCCTTGCAGGCCAGCTGGCAGTTGCGGCAACCGTTGCACTTGGCTGCGTCAAAGATGAAAGTCTTACCCATGGTTATTCCCCCTCAACGATACGAGCTGTGGCGACGAGGCCGCATGCCGGGTCATACGCGCGCTCAAATGCCTCGGGATATTCCTGTGCGAGCTTGAAGACGTCTACTTTCTCCACGTTAACCAGGAAGCCCGAGGTAACCTCTCCGGCCGCGTTCTTGGAGGTGGTGGGGGTGGGGGCGATGAGGTTGTTCGCCCCACCGCGGTCAAGACCGCCCTCACCCAAGACGATGGTGTCGCAACGCGCACCGTGATCCTGATAGACGGCACCGGGCATGATGCGCTCACGCCACCCAGGACGGCGCCACGTTCGTTGTAGATTTTCGCGACGTCACCCGTCTCGAGGCCGAGTTTGCCGGCATCGATGGGGTTGACCCAAAGGGGCTCATACAGGTAGCCGTCGGGACCCTTCACCTTGCACGTCTCTATCTCGCGGAACCATGTGACGTCGTCATGTTGTGCGTGGACGCGGAAGTGCGGATGGTTGCTCACCAGAAGGAAGGGATACTTTCGACCACGCTCCAGGTACTGCCTTTCCTGATGTCCGGCGCCCTCGTCAATCCAGTGGGGGATGGGACCTCGCTCCTTGTCATCCGGGAAGTAGCTTGCGAGCGTCGTGGAGTAGTACTCCAGCTTGCCAGATGGGGTGCGGAGCGGATGACCTTCGGGATCCTCGTAGAACTCGATGAGGCCCGCCGGTATCTCCTTCCAATCCTCGCGGGTCGGGAAGGCGTAGTACTGGCGCTCCACGAACTCGTCGAAACTCAGGTCCTCGGGCGCACCGGAGGATTCGAAGCCAACCCTGATCCACTCCTCATCCGTCTTGCCACCCAGGTACTTGTCGTAGATGCCCTCGTAGATGCCTCCGTAGCTCTCCAGTTTCTTCGCGACGATGCCCACGGCCTCCTTGTCGGAGACGGATTCCCCGATGGGCTTGATGGCCTGCTTCTCGTAGAACACGACATTCCACTGGCCCGAGTCGTTGTCCGTGCCGATGTCCGCCGTCTCGACCTTGGTGTTGGTGGGCAGGATGATGTCGGCGAACATGGTGTCGTTCTCCATCCAGGGATGCTGGACGATGACCGTCTCGATGCTCTCGTGCCGAAGGGCGTCTTGCATCTTGAATCCGCCGTTCCAGCAGGTTTCCCAGCAAGGCGAGTCGGACCAAACCATGTGGATGCGGCTTCCGCCCTCGGGCGGGAACGTGAACTCGAGGAACTGGTCCTCTCTCGGAAGACCGGCGTTTACGTGGCCATACCAACTGATGGGCGGGTTCATTATGGCTTCGGGGATGCGGGTCTTGGGGATGAACGAGGGCTTGGTGCCGGTGACGAAACCTCGATAGGCGGCACCCAAGCTGGGGATGTTGGTGGAGGGGGGAAGCACGTCCAGCGTCGGGATGCCGAAAAGCGTCCACTCGAGGAACTTGAACTGGTTCGCCCCGGGCTTACCAACGCCTTGCATGCCCAGGAGCGCTACCTCCAGGCGTGCCGGCTCGTGGGCGAAGCAGCTGCGGATGAAGCTACCGCCGTTGCAATGCGCGATGGATACCGCATGCTTTGCCCAGTAACGCGCGAGGGCCTTGATGGTGTATGCGGGAATCCCGCAGATCTTCTCGGCCCACTTGGGAGTCTTGGGCACGCCGTCCTCGCCGCCCAGGACATAGTACTTGAAGTTCTCGAAGCCCACGGCATGCGTCTCGAGGTAGTCCTTGTCGTACGTATCTTCCTTGATCCAGGTGTAGGCGATTGCGAGCTGCAGGGCGGCGTCGGTGTTGGGAAGCACGGGAATCCACTTGTCCGCATGGACGCCGTTGGCATAGTTGACGTCGGGCGCGATGTGGATTTGCCTCACGCCGATTTCCGTGAACCAGAAGCACAGGCGGCTTGCCATCTGTCCGCCCCATCCCAGCGGCGTCGTCTCGGGGTCGCATCCCCAGAACAGCACGGCATCGCCGTTTTCCGAGATGTCCTTGATGATGTTGTTCTGGAGGTTTTGCTGGCCGAGGGGATCCATGCCCCAGATGTGCTTGGCGCCCCAGTACCAGCCTTCCCAGGAGTCCGGCTGACGGGACTGGATCGTGAATCCACCGCAAAGGTCCAGCAGCTGGGAGATACAGCCGTGCGAGGCGTGGACGACCTTCGTCTCGCCGTGGCCGTCGATTTCCAGCAAGATGGACTCCGGACCGTATTCGTCGTGCATGCGCTTTATCTCGGCAGCGCAAATCTCGGCTGCCTCGTCCCAGGAGATGCGCTCGTAATCAGACGACCCGCGGTTCTGGGGGTTGCGCTCGCCATCGGGGTCCCAATCGACGCGCTTCATGGGGTAGGGGATGCGGTTCTTGGAGTAGACGCGCTTTTTGTAGCATAGCGAGAGCGGGGACATGTGGGTCTTGAAGCCCGGCTCGAATACATGGCCTCTTGCCTCGATCTTCCAGGCATTCAGCTCCTCGGGGGTCTGATGCTCGTCAAAGTGGAAGGGACGAATGCGGATGATCTTATCGTTCTCCTCGTCGATGTCGACAGTACAGGCGTTGCTCCCCAGGCCGAAGCTGTCAAAGCCCAGGCCCTTGATTATGGGAGTGCCCTTCACATCGTTGCTCATGCTCCTTCTCCTCTCATGCGTGGTTCTTTCTATCGGTCATGATGGTGCCGCGAGCCATGCGTCCAGACAGCCCGGATGACTATGCGCCCGGCTTGGGTGGGGTCGGTACCGTGGGGACCTTGATTCCCGGGGCGGGAACGGCCGGAGCGCCGGGAGCGCCGGGTACGGTTGGGATGCCGGCTGAAGGAGGTGCGGGGTCGGCCTTGGCTCCGCAGTTGGGACACTGGTCCAAGGTGGGATCGACCTCTGCCCCGCATTTGGGGCATTTCACGGGGCCGGCATCAAGGGAAGGTGGTCTGAAGCACATGATCTTTCCTTTCTTTTTTGTGCCCTCCTTGTCAGGGGGAGGCAAATTTCACGGTAATTGAGCGCCGGCGGGTGGGCTGGATGGCACCCGCCGGCACAAGGAGGGCCTAGGTAAAGAGCGCCACTTTTGGCTTGTTCAACTTGTCCTTCAGCTCTTCGAAGGTTCCGACGTAGATGCAGCCAGCTTGGCAATGTTGCATGCAGCTCGGGACCTTGCCCGCGGCCTGCCGGGGTGCGCAGCGGTTGCAGCGGTCTGTGGGAACGGGAATGAACTCGTATTGCCACTTTCGCTCGCTGAGCTGGTCGGGACCGATCTGATGCAGCTTGATGCCGTATTTGTCGGGCCCGAGGCCGTTTTCCTGCTGGCAGGCTATCTCACAGGTGTGGCAGCCGGAGCAGTACTCGTAGTCGATGGCGATCATCTGTCTCATCTCTCGTCACTCCCCAATCTTCTCGATGCTGCAAAGCTGCGATTTGTACGAGGCACCCAATCCGACCTTGCCGGGACGCATGGGAACCAGCTTGTTCACGTTGGACTCCATGACGCCGAAGAGCGTGCCGTCTTCCGGTCCCCGCTCCGGGAACCACCAGGCATGGTCAGCGGATACGGTGTCCTTGCGGATGCGTACGGTGAGGTGCGCCTTGTGCTTGCACGATCCGTACTGGTTTTCGAGCTTCACCCAGTCGCCTTCGTCGATGCCGTACTTCGCCGCGGTTTCGGGGTGAATCAGCACGGTCGGTTCCGGATGCAGTCTGCGCATGGAAGGGCTCTGGCGATGTTCAGAGTGGAAGAAGCCCCAGGGGCGTGCGCCGGTCGTGAGCACCAGGGGGTACTTCTCGGCAAGTTCCGGGCAGGATACCGGGCTTTCCGGTGGCTCTTCGTAGTCTGCCAGAGGCGACAGGCCGAACTTGACCATCTCGGGACAATAGAAGTTGTAGCGACCCGTTGACGTGGCAAACCCGACGCTTCCGTCCCACCGGAGCATGCCCTTCTCGTTCTTGTTGTACTCGAACTCGGGATAGGCCCAGGTGCGCTCTCGCAGTTCCTCGTAGGTGTAGCCGGTATCGCGCAGCAGGTAGTCGTAGAAACCCTCCTCGTCATCCCATTGCTTGTATTCGTCCGTCGTGAAGTGGCTTCCGACCTCGTAGATGATTCGCTGGTCGGACTTGCATTCGCCAAGGGGTTCGACGGCCTGGGCAATGGCACCAAGGGCGTAGGGCTGGTGTCCGGTGATGCCGATGCGCTCGGCGAAGCACGCTGCGGGCAAGATGACGTCTGCGCATGCCAGCGCCGTCGGCGTCATGAACAGGTCCACGACGACGTTGAAGTCCGTGTTCTGCAGCGCCGGCAGGATGCGCTGGGGCTGGGCTCCCATGCACGCGATGGCGTTGTTCTGCATCATGAACATGGCCTTGATGGGATAGGGCTCGCCGGTTTCCATCGCCTTGAGCAACATGTCGGGGCTGATCGCCGCCATCGCCTTGAGGGCCGGATAGTCGAAGTTCATGGTTCGGCCCTGGTCCTTCACGGGCTCCGAGCACTCGGCCCATACCCTGTCACGCGGCATCCACGTCACGCTCATGTCCCATACCGGATTGGCGGCGACCATCGTGCCGGGCTTTTCGAAATTGCCCGTCAAGGCCATGAGGTCGAAGCAGGCCATGCCGGTGATGAAGCCCTCGGAGGTGTGGTCCATGGCAACGCCCCACTGCAGGCAGGCGTTCTTGGCGCGACCGAGTGCGCAGGCGGCCTCGACTATCAGGTCCGCATCGACCCCGCAGGTCTCAGCTGCGAACTCGGGCGTGTATTTGGCGACGTTCTCCTTGAACTCATCGTATCCATAGCACCAGTAGTCGATGAAGTGCTGGTCCTGCAGGTCGTTCTGGATGATGACGTTGCACATGGCGAGTGCGAGGGCGCAGTCCGTACCGGGGCGCACCTGGAACCAGTATTCGGCCTTGCCGGCAAGCCAGGTAAGGGTGGGATCCATGACCATGAGCTTGCTACCGCGTTTCATGCACTCGACGATCCAGTGGCCCAGGGTGCCGTCGGAGTTGGCGACCACGGGATTGTTGCCCCAGACCAGAATGTACTCGGGGCGTTCCCACTCGGGATTGTCGTAGCGGTCGGGGAAGAACTGCGAGTAGTCGCAGATGTAGAGGCCACCAGCCTTCAGGGCCGTGGAGAAGATGCGGGGCGCGTAGCATGCCTGGCCGGAGAGGAAACCCGTGCCGTAGTTGGGGGTGCCGAAGTACTGCGCCATGAGGGGTCCGTACCCGTTGATGTCTCGACCGGTTCCCTGGGTGACCCAGATCGCCTCGGGGCCATAGGTATCGATGACCTTCTTCATCTCGCGTTCGATGATTTCGTATGCCTCGTCCCAGCTGATCTGGGTAAACGCGTTCTTGCCGCGGTCCTTCCTGTCTCGCTTCAGCGGATGGCGCAGACGGTCGGGATGGTAGAGCATTTCCTTGAAGGCGAGGCACCGCGGACACAGGCGACCTTGGTTGTACGGGTTCTCGGGATCGCCCTCGATCTTCTCCAGGACGCCGTCTTTGACGTACATGAGAACACCGCAATTGTCGTGGCATCCCGGTCCCGAGCGCGCGTTCGAGCGAATGACGGTGTAGCCGTCCTCCTCCCATGTCCACTCGTGTCCGGTCGGATCGTCTTGAGTCGGTTGCCTGAGCGCGATGCGCTCCTCTTCCGTCAACTTGTTTCCCATGCTAATCCTCCTGAATATGAAGACGCTCTCTCGACTCTACTTGGATTATATGGAGGCGATTCAGGAGGATATAATCCGAAAAGGGGATTACTGATGTTCTAATCGGATGGCCTCGTCGCGATGAAACGCAGTCAAATGAGGTGCATCTCCCGAAGAGGGACTGACTTGAGCTACCATGATGGACAAGAGGTACCGTTGCAGGAGGAATAGACTTCACCATGCGCATCGACACGCTTTACGAGTTCATTTTGCTCGCGACCAACTTGAACTTCACCGATACCGCCAAGAGCTTCTTCATAGCTCAGTCCGCACTGAGCAATCACATCTCCAAGTTGGAGCGTGAGCTGGGTGCGAAACTGTTCACCAGGGACAACAGGTCCGTTGCCCTCACCAAGGTGGGAAAGACGTTTCTCGAAGACGCGAAGAAGATCGTCGCAGATTACGAGCGCGCTCTCGATAACGTGGCCATGTGCCGTCAGGGGACATCGTCGCTTCTGCGCATAGGGTTCCTCCTCGGATCCTTCGGCTCCTTTCTTCCCGCGGCCTGCCTTCGTTACCGGGAAGAACATCCGGACGTCGAGTTCTCGCTCAAGGTCCTCGACATCGGCGAGGTCCAGGCGGCATTGAACGATGATCAGATAGACATCGGATTCACGGTGTTCGCGCATGAATTGCAGGGCGGTGGATTCGACTATCGCGTCATCTACGAGGACCGCTACAAGCTGGCCGTCCCAAAGACCCATCACCTGGCAAAGAAGGAGAGTCTTCAGCTCGCGGACCTGAAGGGCGAGAAGCTAATGGCCCCTCGCTTCAACCCGCTCAAGGGCACTCTCGCCGAGATGAACGTCATGCTGCGCAATGCGGGAATCGAGGTGCTCAGCAACCAGCATGTCGTCGACGCCGCTTCGCTCATGACGACTTTGGTTGCCACGAATCAAGTGGCGTTGGCGTTGGATCATCTGAGTGTCTACGATGGCCGTGGTGATTTGAAGTTCCTTCCCATCGAGGACGAGCGCATCAGAATTTGTGCTGGCCCCATGTGGCTGCGCTCCAACGACAAGGAGACCATAGTCCCCTTTGTGGAGTATCTATGCGATGCGTGTGTTGGCCTCACGAAAGAGGAGCTCTTCTCGGGCAGGCCGTTTTAATCTAGCGCGATCGGCCTTTGCTGTATGCAGTTTCCGTATCAGTGCGTTTCATGAAAGGCTTCCCGCCGTGCACAGTATGCACAGCTGGGACCTTCGATATCTGTATTTGGGGCTAAAGCCTCGGCCTTTCTATAATCCGCGGCGAGAGGGGTGACGGCTGTCCTTTGGCCTGCTCCCTGAACGGATGAGTGCCATTCGGCAAGGAGAGCCCCATGAAGAAACCGTTTTATGGAAACCGCCTGATTGGCATATTGGGGTTCATGTACTTCTGCTCGTCAGGAGTGATTCTCCCTGCCGCCAACGTCATCAATCCCCTTATGCTCGAAGATGCCTCGATGGGGCTCACGGGCACCCTGTTGGGCATGGGCTTTTCTCTCTTCGTCCTCTTCCAGGGGCTGTCAGCGCCCGTTATCGGCGCCGTGATCGATCGCATCGGAGCAAGGCTCACCATGGCCATCGGTGCCGTCGCCCTGCTTGGGGCCTCGCTGGCCCTCGCCTTCCTGGTCTCGTCTCCCATCGCGTACTTCATCTGCTTCGGCATCATCGCGAGCGTGGGAGCGATGATGGCGGGCCAGCTCTCGACCCAAAGCACCATAGGCGCCTGGTTTGTCGCCCGAAGGGGCGTTGCCATGACGGCGACGATGTTCATCGGGGCAAGTTCCGCTTTCTTGCTGCCTCCCGTCATCGAGGCGATCATCGGCTCCTGCGGCGGCTCCTGGCATAGCGGGTGGTATCTGATCGCCGTCTTGAGTGTCGCCATGATTCCCGTGGCGCTCCTATTGGTCAAGAACAAGCCATCCGATCTTGGCCAGCTTCCAGATGGAGCCAGCGGTGCGGGCGATATGGCCGAGAAGCGCAAGGACTTCAAGGTTTTCAAGCGCGAGAAATCGCTTGCCTTCCCCCAGGTTCTCAGAACCCCCGCCTTCTGGCTCATCGCCCTCGCGGCGACGGGAGGCTTTGCAGCCTACAGCTTTGCCACGTCCCAGGGCATGATTCACTTCACGACAATCGGCATCGAGCGCTCCGCCGTGGTCATGGGCGTTTCCGTCATGGGAGGCGCGAGCCTGCTGGGAAAGCTCGTCATGGGATCGCTGTCCGATAGGGTCGAGCCGGTGCGCATCATCAGCATCGCCGCCCTGCTCATCGCCGCGGGAATACTGACGGCTGCCGTCGCCTTCAACGGCGCCATGATGCTCATCTACTACTTCTGCACGGGATTCGGTTTCGGTGCCATCACGGCGACCTTTCCCACGGCAATCGCAAACTACTTCGGTGCCGGCGCGTTTTCCAAGAGCCTGGGCGTGGGCATATTCGTCACCACGATCATCGCCTCGGTTCTGCCTCTGGCAGGGGGTGTCATCTACGACGCTTGCGGATCCTGTTCCCCGGCGTTCTTCCTTGCCGCGGTGGTTGTCGTCTGCTGTGCGGTGTGTGGTTTCTTCGTCAGGTTCCCCAAGAGGTCAGTTATCTAGTTTGCCAATCAGTAATCGGATTATCGAATCACGACTTCCTCAAGCCCGTACATACAATCAAGCTAGAACTGGGAGGTTGGAGAGGAGGAGGGTTATAGAGGACATGAAGAAGTGAGAAATACCGATTTTCTAGTATCAAAGGAGGAAAAGGAGTGGAAAGTACAAACGTATCAATGCCAAAACGCCTGATTGGCATTGCCATTGCTGCAATCTGCATCATCGTATCTTGCTTCATTCCGGGCAGCGAGGCGCTATCCGCCGAGGGCGCTAGGGCCTTGGGCCTGCTGTTGGCCCTCGTCGCCTTGTGGATCACCTCTGCGCTGCCTCTGGGCGTCACCGCACTGCTCATCGTCGTGCTGTGTCCCGTGCTCGGAGTCGTGCCCAATCTCGGAGGCGCCATCGGTGGCTTCGCGAGTCCCCCGCTGTTCTTCATCATCGCGGTGTTCTCGCTGCCGGTCATCATGATGAAAACCAACTGGGGCGTTCGTCTCATGAACGCGCTTCTCAAGTGGACGGGCAACAACACGCGCAAGCTCGTGCTCGGCTTCATGATCGCGACGACCATCGTCTCCATGATCATGTCCGACGTGCCCTGCACCGTCTTGTTCATGGGCTTCGCGCTCACGATCCTCAAAGCGGCGGATGCAAAGCCCCTCAAGTCCAACCTCGGACGCTGCCTCATGATCGGCATTCCCGTTGCGGCCGTCACCGGCGGCATGGCTACTCCCGCCGGTAGCTCCTTCAACGTGGTCGCGATGGGCATCATGCAGAAGGTGACCGGAGGCGCGGGCGTGTCCTTCCTGGACTGGGTTATCGTCGCCCTGCCGGTCGTCATCCTCATGACTCCGATCACCTGGTTCTTCATCACCCAGATCTTCAAGCCCGAGCCCATTTCCGATTCTTGCCTGCAGGGCATTCGCGACCAGGCTGCTGCAGCTACCAAGGTCGAGCCTCACGAGGTCAAGGCCATCATCATCATTGTCGGCCTGCTGGTGCTCTGGATTGTCGGCAACTGGGTTCCCCTGCTCAACGCGACCGTGGTGGCCCTCATCGGCCTGGCGGTCATGTTCCTTCCGGGCATCGAGCTTCTCTCGTGGAAGGAATTCCAGGAGTCCGTGCCCTGGGGTATCGTGATCATGTGCGGCACCATCATGTCCATGGGCAGCGTCGTCGAGAACACCGGCGCCGCCACGTTCCTTGCCGGACTCATCACCGACAGCGGCATCATGAGCCTGAACTTCGTCCTTGCCCTGGGCATCATGCTCGCCCTGCTGTACCTGCTCCACACGTTCTGCCCCATCGGCGTTGCCATCCTCGGCATCTTCCTGCCTGTTCTCATCACCATGTGCGCAGGCTTCGGGGTGTCCCCCGCGGTTCCCACCATCGCGCTGGCCGTCGTGGTCGCAGGCAACTACATCGCCCCTGTGAATCCCACCGTCATGCTGACGTTTGGCGAAGGCTACTTCACCTTTGGCGATATGGTGAAGACGGGCATCGTTCCCGCTATCGCGCTCATCGTCATCATGTCCCTGTGGATGCCCTTCATCTGCGGCGCCCTTGGAATATAGCTCCGAGGGTTCGAGTCGGGAAGCTTGCCAGCTCATCGAGCTTCCCGACCATTCACCAAATGAGCTGCCCGCTTAGGAAAGGGCCCCGGGAATTCGCTGAGGAATTCCCGGGGCCCTTCACGTGCGTCCCAGAGGTGGTGCCCCGCCCTAGCCGAATCGATACTCCACGCCCATCGTCGCCTCGGGGAACTTCCACTTGCTCACGACGGTGCCCTCGCACAGGACGCGACAGGTGCCGCATTCCAGGCAGCCGGCGTAATCGAAGGACCTGGCTCCGTCTTCGTCTCGCTTGTAGAGGGCGGCCGGGCAGACCTTCACCAGCTTGTCGAATTCGGCGTCGTCAAGATCGTCTGCCAGGGTGATGTGGGGGTTGCCCTCGTCCACTTCGTACTTGTTGACCGCCAGGTATTCGTCCACGTTGACGGTAATGGCATTCTCGCTCATAGCGCTTTCAGGGCTCCTCTCACATCTTTGAGGGCACTCATGACGCCCACTTTCCTGATAATGGGCTTCAACTTGAACTTGAGGGGCTCGACGGGTGTTCCGTCGATTAGGAACAGGGCGTCCATCACGTTCGCCGCGGCCTGTGGGTACAAGCCGAACATGCGGTCGAAGTTTTCGAGAAAGGCGGGCACGTCCTTGTATCGGCGCAAATCCTCCATGACGAAGGTGGATTCGAGGGCATCGACATAGCCCTGTAGGCCCGCCTTGGAGGTATCGCCCGAATCGATGGCCCTGGCGGCCTGCTGCCCCGCCAATTGTCCGGCGGCAATGGCGTAGTCCATGCCGCGCACCATATAGCCGAGGTTGATGCACATCATGGCGCTGTCGCCCGCGAGCATGACTCCATCGCCCGTCAGCGGTGGCATGATGTTGACGCCGCCCTCCGGCACCATGTGTCCGGAATGCTCCACCACCTTGGCGTCATGAATCAGGGGCGCCACGGAAGGGTGGTTCTTCAAGTCCTCGAGCATCTGGTAAACGGGTTTGCCCTTGCCGGAGGCGCAGGCTTCGATGCCAGCCACCACTCCCAGGGAGATGCTCTCCCTGTTGGTGTACATGAAGCCGCCCCCGAAGACGCCATGGGTGGCATCGCCGACGAAGAGCCAGGCGGCACCCTCTCCGTCTGCGCATAGCAGTCGGTCGCTCACGGTCTTCTCGTCGAGCATGAAGACTTCCTTGACGCCAACGGCAACCTGGGATGCGGGGGGCTTGTCGTAGCCGACGGCATCCTTTGCGAGTAGGGAGTTCACGCCGTCGCAGAGGATGACCACCTCTGCGCTGATTTCGTCTTCGCCGGCGCGAATGCCGCAGATCTTTCCGGACGCGTCCTTGACGAGCGACTCGACGGGAATGCCGTAGATGGTCTCGGCACCGGCCGCCTCGGCCTTGCCGGCGAGCCACTGGTCGAAGGGGGCGCGGAGCACGGAGTAGGAGACGTTATCCTCTGCGCGCATGGCCTCGGACGTGAAGTCCATGGTTAGGTTGGCCTCCTGCGTCATCAGGGAGATGCGCTCGCGGGTGATCTTGCGTTCCAGCGGGGCCTCGCTCTCGAAATCGGGAAAGACCTTGCGCAGGGAATGCGCGTAGATGCGTCCGCCGGTCATGTTCTTTGCGCCGGCGAAGTTGCCCCTCTCTATGAGCAGCACCTCCTTGCCGGCTTTTGCCAACTCGTAGGCGGCGACCGAGCCCGCACAGCCCGCGCCCACTACGATAGCGTCGAAATCAGCCATCTTCCCTCCTTAATCCGGGCTGTCTTCCTTCAGCAACGCGATGAGCTCGTCAAGGCGCTCCTTGGGTACCTTGCCCGAGACGAGGCGCTTCAGGTCATCGACGAAGATGACGCGGCGCGGCTTCTTGAACCCACCGAGTTGCAACGTGCAGTAGTCCTGGATGTCCTGTTCGGTCACGGAGGCGCCGGGTTCGAGCACCACGAATGCCGCCAGGGATTCACCCCAGCGCTCGTCCGGCACTCCCGTCACCGCGACGTCGGCGATGAAGGACCCCATCGACTCGATGCAGGAGGCGACCTCCGAGGGATAGACGTTTTCTCCGCCGCTCACCACCAGGTCGTTTTTCCTGCCCGAGAGCGTCAGGTATCCGTCCGAATCCACATAGCCCATGTCCTGCGTCGAGCACCACCCATCTTGCATGACCTCTTGCGATGCGGCGGCGTTCTTCCAGTATCCGCTCATGGCACAAGGGCTCTTCACCTGTATTTCTCCCACCACTCCTTCCCGGCAGGGCAACCCCTCGTCATTGACGATGCGAACCTGGGTCCTGGGTACCGGTCGTCCGACCGTGGAGAGAAGCTCCCGCTTCTCGTGGTCTTCGGGAGTCAGGATGGTTACCGTCGAGGCCATCTCCGTCATTCCGTATCCCTGCAAGAGCTTGCATCCGAGAAGATCGCGGCAGCGCTCGATGAGGTCGGGGCTTGCGGGCTCGGCGCCGTAGATGATGAGTTCGAGGGTGTCTGCGGTAAGGCCGTGTTCCTCCACATACGAGCAAAGCGAACGCATGTGATAGGGGACGAGTCCGATTCTGGTGATCCCGTAGCGGTTCACGGTTTCCATGATGCTGCGGGGATCGGAGGAATTCCCGATGAGCGCGGTTCCGCCTGCCGAGAGGACGGCGAATACGGACATGCAGGTAGTGTGGAAGAAGGGCAGCACGAACAACATGGAGTCTCCGGAAGAGAATCCCATCGACTCCACGTCTATGGCAATGCGGTTCGCAATCGCCCTGTGAGAGAACAAGACCCCCTTGGGGGTTCCCGTCGTGCCACTCGTGAACATCATGAGCACGGGATCCTCGTCATCCGCCGGCTTTTGGTTGGGCGGCGCGGGGGCTCCTTCGAGAAACTCCTCGTACGGGATTGCGTCGTCTAGAAGGTCCTCCTCGTGCCCGAATACGACCGTGGTCTCGATTGAGCCGGAAGAGGGCAAATGCGGGCCCAGACGGTCCCATGCGTCGGCAGAGAGAACGGCGAGAGAGGCACCGGAACGCGCTATCAATTCGAGAAGCGTCTGGTCCGAGAGCCGTATGTTGTGGATTTCGCAGACCGCCCCTATGCGAGAGCACGCCAGCGTCAGCTCGGCGAAGACCGCCGAGTTTGCGCTGACGTAGACCACGTGGTCTCCGCTGCTCACTCCGCGGGATGCCAATGCGCCTGCCAGCCTCTCCACGCGGGCGTGGAGCTGCGAGTACGTGCAGGCGCGGTTTCCCTCGATGATGGCGGGGGAGTCCGGAAAGCGGGTGAACGAGTCGCTGAACGCCTGGTCCAAGCGCATCATAGCCCTCCGACGTAGTCAGACTTTCTCAGTAGCCCATCTTCGTACATCTTCTCGATTTCCTGGGCGGTGAAGCCGATTTCCTCGAGAATGTCATCGTTGTCCATTCCCTGCGAAGGGCAGCCTCTCCAGATCTGGGAGGGATTGTTCGCGAAGCGTGGAACGGACGTCACGCCCTTTACGGTTTTGCCGTCTACGGTGTCCCACTCGACCCAGGTGTTGCGTGCGAGGTAATGGGGATGGTTTTCCATCATCTCGTAGTTCATGACCACGGAGCAGGGAATGCCAACCCTGGACATGTCCTCGGCAAACTGCGCGGCCGTGTGTTCGGCCGCATACGCCTCTATCGCCGAATCAAACACGGGGGCTCCGGGGCTATGCAGCGCCACCGAGGGAATGCCTTCGGGGAAGAGCTCGCTTCCGTATTCCAACCCGAAGAACTCCACCGCCTTCTTGGTGGTGCTTTGACCGGCCGTGAACAGGTAGACGCCCTCTCCATCCGCGCATTCGTAGTAGCCCGCGCCGGCGGATATGTTGTCTCTGGGGGCTCCCGCCCCGCGCTCTTCCTGGATTCCCTTCTCGAACCACTTTCCGAACAGGCCTGCCTGGCAGCGGACCGCCGCCTCGTACTGGGCCAGGTCGAAACTATCGCCCTTGCCCGTCTTGCAGGCGTTGACGTAGGCGGCCAGAGCGGAGCCATAGGCGAACAAGCCGGCGTAGTAGTCGGTCACGAACTTCTGGATCATGTAAGGAGGCCCGTCCTTGTACCCGTTGAGGTACATAAGACCGCTAAAGGCCCCCACCGTGAAGTCGTATCCCGGCAAGCTCACGTAGTCGGGGTCTCCCGTGAGGCCATATCCGGAAAGATGGCCGATCACCAGGCGGGGGTTGTGCTCCCAGAGGAGCTGGTCGCTGTAACCCCATCTTTCCCATTGGTTTCCACGCGAGGCTTCGATGAAGATGTCCACCGTCTCAATGAGCTTGAGGAAGACCTCGTGACCGGCGGGGGAGACCACGTCGAGCATGAGATTTCGCATGTTGCGCCGCTCGTTTTGCACGCCCCAGCCATCCTGGGTCCATCGATACGGGTCGATGCCCTTGGGAGACTCCAGCCAGATCACGTCGGCGCCGTTTTCCGCGAAGAGCTCGCCTGCGAAGGGGCCGGCTGTGGACACGGCCGAGACGACCACCTTCATGCCTTTCAGGTTGCCGAATTGCGGCACGTCCTCGTACTTCGTCATGGCTCCCCCTAACGTCCGTAGTGCTCGTCGAAGAATTCGATGGCGCTGTTCACTGCCAGCTCGGTGCCGACGCCGGCGCCCCCCGCCTCCGCGCCGACGATGTAGAGTCCCTTCACGGGCGTGCAGATGGAGGGCCTGTCAACGCCCGCCTGGCCGGCTTGCTGGGCGATTCCGATTCCGGCCCCGTCTTCGCCCATGATACGGGCGGCATCTTCGGGGAAGACCTTCTCGACGAAAACCGCATGTTCCTGCATGCCGGGGAAGTGCTCCTCGGCCACCTGGATGAGCTTGTCCAGAATGGCGGGGCAATACTTGTAATCGAGATCGCCGGGAACCGCCGTGGTCATCATGATCAGCTGCTTGCCCTCGGGGGCAACCGATGGGTCGAAGCTGGAGGGAACGACGATGAAGGAGTTGATGTCATCGGGGATCTCCCCGCGATATAGCATCTCGCTGTATTCGCGCGGTGGCATCGTGGAGAAGTTCGACAGCATCTTGATTTCGGGACTGATCACGGTGTCCAAGGCAAAGCGCGCGATGATGGAGACGAAAGAAATTTCCAGGTTGTTCACGTACTCTGCGTATGCGGCATCGAAGTTCTCCTCGCCCGCAAGATCGAACACGGTTTCCTTGATGCCCGCGTTGGAGATTATGCAATCGGCTCGGTACTCCTCATTGCCGGTCACGATGCCGACGGCGGTGCCATCTTCGATGATTATCCGCTCGACGGGTACGCCAAAGACCACGTCGACGCCATAGTCCTGGAGCCCCTTCATGTAGGCGTCGAGAATTGAGATGCACCCGCCATCGGGATAGCCGGACGAGCGCGCTTCCGCCTCCCACTTGAGGCAACGTGCGAATTCACCCGCCGAAAGTCGGAATTCGGGGATGCAGCAGTAGATGAAGCCAACCTGGCTCACGCACGCATGGACGAAGGGGTTTGTCGAGTACTCGTTCAGGAACTCCTCGAGCGTCTGCTTGTCGTAGGTGTGGGTCTCCTCGTCGGTCATTTCCTTCACGTCGGAGACCATGCGCACGACTGCCTCGAAATCCTCGTCGGGAACGCGCCCCTTGAGGTCGTGCGGGAAACGGAAGCTCTCCCCGTCGGCGCTCTGTATGGGGCGAACCTTCGTGAACTGGATGCCATGGTCGACCTCGCAGCGCTCGAGCAGCTTGATCAGGGGGCCGTTTTGCCCTCTTGATATCAGATGCACGCCGAAGTCGACGGTGAAGTCGTCACGTTTGGTCGATCCGATGCGTCCGCCAGGAGTGAAGCGCTTCTCGAAAAGCGCGACCTTCTTGCCGGAGTGGGCCAGCAGCAATGCGGACGCCAAGCCGCCAACGCCAGCGCCGATCACAATTGCGTCATAGTGCTTCATCGTCTTTCCTTTCGGTTCGCCTGCCGGTGCACGTATGCCAGCTCTTCTAGTGTTGTGCGGGCAGGGCGTAGTAGTTGAAGTTCATCTGGGCAACGAGGAGTCCGTCGACATCGTAAACGGGGATGTCCAGGAAGTAGTCGCCGCGACCGCGCTCGCGGACGGGCGCGATCTTCTCCTCGGCCTCCTCTTCCGTGAGGGCAATGTCGACCTGCAGGTCCTTCGTCCCCGGCTTCACGAACTTGATGTCAACGCCTTTGAGGATGGGCACGAACTCGTCTGTGCCATATGTCGCCATGAAGAGGGTTCCGCCGGCAATTTCCGCCAGGATGAACTCGCTTCCCGCATAGGCGATCCCAACGTGGTTCATGTGGAGGCCCTCAACAGGGAGGCGCAGCTTGACATGCCGCTCTTCCACGACCTCTGCCTGCATGTTTGCCATGTTGATGAAGGGCGTGGGGCCGTTGTTGACGTTATCGGCCAGGCCCTCGAAGAATTCCCTGTCCATGTGATTGCCTCTCTCTCGGGGTCTACTTGAGCAGCTCTACAAGTTGGGGAACGACCTCGTACAGGTCGCCCACGATGCCGTAATCGGCATATCTGAAAACGGGTGCGTTCTTGTCCTTGTTGATTGCGATTATGGTTCTTGCGCCTGTGACGCCAACCATATGCTGGACTTGACCGGAGACACCCAACGCGATGAACAGCTCCGGCTTGAGCATGGCGCCGGAAACGCCGATGTAGCGCTCTCTGGACATCCAGCCTTCGCCTTCGGCGATCGGACGGGTGCAGCCAAGTTCGGCATTGACGGCAGCGGCAAGTTCGCGTGCCAATTGGAGGTCCTCCTCGCACGCAAGGCCTCGGCCCACGCTGATCACGTTGCGGGCAGCGCTGAGGTTCACCTGCTCGACTTCTCGATGGCTCCTGTCGACGAGCGCAATGCCAGGTGCCCGAGATGGGGCCAGCTCGACGATGGGCGCGTTTTCGCCCGGTTCCCGGACATCCTGCTCGCCGAGCAGGCTGGTGCTCACCAGGATGATCGCGCAGCCATCTGTCACCTGCTCGGTGCGATACGCGTTGCCGCCATACACCATGTGCTCCGCGCAGGGGGAACCGCCTTCGTCGATTGTCACGCTTGTCGCATCATTCACGACGCGTGTGCCGGTAGCGGCGGCCAGCTGGGCAGCCAACAGGCGGGTGCGCTTGCTCGTTGCCGCGAGCACCGCATCGGGGGCGCTCTTCCTAAAGGCTGCCAGGACGGCAGCGCTGCCGTCCTCGTACAGGGCGCCTTCCGGAACGTCGGCCCAGAGCACCTGTTCGACACTACGGGCGGACACCGTATCGGCTCCCTCGCGGTTTCCAATCCACACGGCTTGAGCACTTGTGCCCAAGCTGTTGGCGAGAGCCGCAAGGGCCGGGTAGTCGCTCGAGTTCTCCGAAACGATCCAGATCTTATCCATGTTCTCTACCCTTCGTCCTATTGCGCGGCACGTATGGCCGCGGCGAGCTCTTGGATGCTTTCCGGGCTGGCGTCTGGGAATATGACGTTTTTGCGTTCCGTATCCTGTGGGGCCAGGGTCTTCTGGGGTTTCACGAACGCCGCCGGCAAACCGCCGACATCGGCCAGACCTCTCTTCTCTACGGGCTTCTTTCCGGCACTCAGGATATCCTTCATCTTGGGAACTCTCGGAAGGTTGATGTCCGTCGTCACCGAAATCACGGCCGGCGTGGTCAGTTCGAGAGTCTCGACGTCCTGCTCCAGGGTGCGCTTGACGGTGATGCTGCCTTCGCCGGGTGTCACCTCGCTCACCGCGTTCATGGTGGGCAGGCCAAGCAGGGCTCCGACGAGGGAACCCGTCTGCTGCGCGTACAGGTCAGAGGAGCCTTCTCCGAAGACGACCAGGTCGAACTCGAGATCCCTCAACACGCTTGCGATGACGGAGGCGGTCTGGAACGGGTCGGCATCCGAGAGCCCGTCATCGACGACGCATACGAGGTCCTCCGCGCCTCGCGACAACGCGCCCTTCACGAGCTTCGAATCCTCGAGCTTGGAGTCGCCGACGCTCAGCAACGTGCAGGCGTCCCCCGTTTGCTCCGCGAGCCGGACAGCCTCCTCGATGGCGACGAGGTCGTACTCACCTAGCACGTTCTGGGCTCGGTCGAAGCTTATGCTGCGATCCGGCAAGACGCTGATGTCCTGGTTGTCTGGACTGACCTTGTAGCAGGCGATAGTCTTCATCGTGCCCTCCTAACGGCTGAGCTGCTGCTGTGCCTCTTTGATGAGCGCGCGGCCAGCCGTGTGGACCATGATTTCCTCCGTGCCGGCCATGATGCGATAGACGCGTTGGTCTCGCCATAGGCGCGCGATACGACAGTCGTTCGTGTAACCTATGCCGCCCATGATCTGCATTGCATCGTCAATGACCTCGAAGGCGGCGTGCCCCGTGTAGCGCTTGAGGAGGGAGGAGTCGATGGAGATCGATTCCCCGTTATCCTTTTTCCAGGCGGCCTTGTAGAGCATGTTCTGCATGTTCTCGATCTTGATCTTCATGTCGACCAGCTTCTCCTGGATGAGCTGGAACGACCCGATCGGTCGCCCGAACTGTTCCCTTTGACCGGCGTAGCGCAGGGCCTCCTCGTAGGCGCAGCGGGCCATGCCCACGTTTGCCGCGCAGATGGTGAGCCGCTCGACCTCGAAGTTCTTCATGAGCTGGTAGAAGCCCTTGCACTCCTCGCCCACAAGGTCGCTCTCGTCGCATTCGACGTCTTGCAGGTACACCTCGTACGTGCCGCACATGTTGTTGCCGATCTTGCTTAGCTTCGAGGTTGTGATGCCGGGCCTGTCCATGGGGAACAGATACATGCTGAAGTCCTTGTAGGGACTTTCGTTAATGCCGCTACGGGCAACGCAGAGCATGTACGGTGCCTTGTCGGCGCTCGTGTTGAACGTCTTGGTGCCGTTGATGTACACCTTGCCATCGCGCTTGGTGGCGGTCGTTGCCATGGCGGCGCTGTCGGAGCCAGCCTGGGGTTCGGTAAATCCCAGCGTAAATGGCTTCTTGCCCTGCACGGCGTACTCGAGGACCGCTTTCTGCTGCTCGGGGTTGCCAAACGTCAGAATGTCATCGACCTCGGTGGAGAAGTTGATCCAGCAAAGCGAGGGATAACCGAGCGCATGGGCCTCCTCCGCCACCATGACCTGGGTGAGAATGTCGACGGGCGTTCCGTCATACTCCTCGGGAATGCCAAGGGAAGCGAAGCCGGCCTCGACCAAAGCATCGGCGGCCTTCTGGGGGAATACGTGTTTCTCATCGCATTCCTTGAAGTAGTCCTCGAAGTCCCCGCGCTCCATGACCGTGCGAAGGCTTTCCAGCAAGAGCTCCTGTTCCTCTGTCCGCTTGAAGTCCATGAGTTAGCACCCTTCCTCTGTAGGCTCTCCCAAAATAAAATTGAGGCGGCAGTCTGGCGGCAGAATTGCTATCCTCCTGTTGGAGGCAAGAGTCCGCTGCCTCTGCAGCGCATTATATGGACGGGCGGTTTCATTGCCCAAATACGTATATGTGCTGGGCAGTTGTCTGATTTGTTTTCGGGCCTATACGCCGAGCGGCTGAGGGCTTTCACAATCTGCATACTTGTCGCGAAGGGGATTGGGAAGATGGACATCGACATATACCGGGAGTTCATCGTGCTGACGACTCACAAGAGCTTCGTCGCCGCCGCAAATGAGCTGAACATGTCCCAGCCCTCGTTAAGCCGGCACATGAGCTCCTTGCAAAACGAGCTCGGCTGCAAGCTCTTCTATGACACCCGGCCCTTGAGCCTGACGGCTGCGGGAGAGGTGGTCCTCAAGTACGCGGGCAAGATCGTCGGTGACCAGGCAAACATGATGAACGACCTGCAAGAGCTGTCCGCCTCTGACAGCAGCCGAATCACCATCACGGACATGCTGCATACGAACAACCTGTATTACGGAATCAACGAGGCCATAGCGCAGGCAAAGAGCAAGTTCGGCGGCCTTCGCGTGGACTACATAGACATGAACAGCAGCGGAATGAATCCGTTTCAGATGGTGGAGAAGGGGAAGGTCGACATCTCCTTCGAGACAACGATCACGATGGACACCGCACCGGAGCTCGAGGTTCCAGACGGCTTGCGCTCCGTGCTGATTCCGGAATTCCACGGGGAGCTCGTGATTGGCGTTGACAAGACATCGCCCCTCTCGGGCAGGCAGGACCTGTGCCTGACGGATTTGAAGCGGGCGCGTTTCGTCATGCAGGCAAACCGATACAACGAGCGTTTCAGGGAGGATTTCATCGAGCTCTGCCGTCTTGAGGGCTTTTATCCGAACATCACCCTGGTGCCGGCAGACAATCCGCTGAGCTTCTATGCCAGCAGCGTGGGGGACGGCATTCACCTGCTTACCCGCGTCAGCATGAAGCAATACAAGCCCTTCATGGCGGATCTCATCAAGCAGATGCTGAACATCGTGCCCTTTGCGGACAAGAAGCGGTATGTGAACGCCTACGCTGTCATGCAGGACGACATAAGCCGGCCCGAGATGGAATTCGTTGCGGCATGCCTCGAGGAGCACGCCGCGGCTCGCATGGCCGAGTTCTAGGACGAAGTTATCTATTCCTTTTCGCGAATAAAGCGTTATACTCGGCTCACGCCATGATTTGCCCGAAGGTCGTCGTGCAGCGGCCCAGGGAACACCCAATGGTTGCACCGGGTGCATCGAGGTGGCGCACGATGCATCGTCTCTCGCAAAGGAGCGTGTAACATGGGCACCGTCAAAGCCGTTTGCACCAGTGCCGTCAAGGGCATCCAGAAATCCGAGCAACAATACGTCGACCTCGTTCCCGATTGGGGTATCGAGGATGATGCCCATGCCGGCCCATGGCATCGTCAGGTGAGCCTTCTTGGCTACGAGCGCATCGAGGCCTTCAAGAGGCTTGGTGCCGATGTGGAGAACGGTTCGTTTGGCGAAAACATCATCGTCGAGGGCTTCGACCTCAAGACGCTTCCCATCGGTACGCGCTTTGTCGTGGGCGATGCGGTGCTGGAGCTCACGCAGGTCGGCAAGCAGTGTCACAAGCACTGTGCGATCTACCACAAGATGGGGGATTGCATCATGCCCCGAGAGGGCGTGTTCTGCAAGGTGATCAAAGGGGGTCGCGTCTGCGCGGGCGACATTTTCGATATCATCGGCCGAGAAGAGGGAAAGGCAGTATCTTTTTGAGCACTTTTTTCGATTGTGTGAAGATTACTGGCAAGCCACCTTCACATAATCGAAATTTTTTGACATAAGCCGCCAGTCAACCTCACACAATCGAAAAAATGTTGCAAGCGAACGGTTCTCGAGGCGAGCTTCGGGTGTGATCTGCAGGATCGCGTTTGGTACTAGAATGCACGTATAGATAACGGCAATCATGAATAGGGGAGGAATATCCCATGCGCATACACAAGAACGTCTTCGAGCTTATCGGCAACACGCCGCTTGTCGAGCTGACGAATTACGAGAACAATCACGGCCTGGATGCTGGGATCATCGCGAAGGTCGAGTACTTCGAGCCGGCCGGCTCGATTAAGGACCGCATCGCGAAGGCCATGATTGACGAGGCCGAGGCAAACGGTCTGCTCGATGCCGACACGGTCATCATCGAGCCAACGAGCGGCAACACCGGCATTGGCCTTGCTGCCATCGCCGCCGCGCGAGGTAGCCGCATTATCATTGTGATGCCCGACACCATGTCTGTCGAGCGCCGCAAGCTCATGCGCGCCTATGGTGCCGAGCTCGTGCTCACGCCTGGTGCAGACGGCATGAAGGGCGCAATCGCAAAGGCGGAGGAGCTTGCGAACGAATATCCCAATTCGCTCATCCCGTCTCAGTTCACCAACCCGGCCAACCCGGCGATTCACTATCGCACGACGGGGCCCGAGATCTGGCGAGGCACTGATGGAGAGGTCGACATCCTGGTTGCTGGCGTCGGTACCGGTGGCACGATCAGCGGCGCGGGCGCATACTTGAAGGAGCAGAACCCGAGCGTGCGGGTCGTTGCCGTGGAGCCGGCGGACTCGCCCGTGCTTTCCGAGGGCAGAAGCGGAGCGCACGGCATCCAGGGCATCGGCGCCGGCTTCGTACCCGAGACGCTCGATACAGACGTCTACGATGAGGTCATCACCATCACGAACGAAGAGGCCTTCGAGGCAGGTCGTGAGCTTGCCGCGCATGACGGTCTGCTCGTTGGCATCTCGTCCGGTGCTGCCGTAGCCGCTGCCGCAAAGCTCGCGCAGCGTCCCGAGAACGCCGGCAAGAACATCGTGGTGATTTTGCCCGATACCGGCGAGCGCTATCTCAGCTCCGCCATGTTCGATTTTGGGGAGTAGGCGCGAGTCGCCATTTCGGACGAGGGGCCTCGTTGCTCGCCCGATAGAATTGAAAAAAGTGGGAATGAAAAACTGAAAATCTTGGATGAGAGCCCGAAAACACGGGTTTTGGTTGTCTCGCCTATAATGGCGTCCGAAAATCTCTGAGACGGAGGGCGTCGTGCGCTTGCGATACCGATTGATGCAGTTGCTGCGCAGGCACTGGATGCTTGGCACCGCGGCGTTTGTCGCCCTCGTTTCCATGTTCCTCGTGCCGCCCGACGGGGCGTATCTCAGTTACTTTGACTGGAAGACCATCGGTTGCCTGTTCTGCGTGCTGGCTGTCGCGAGTGCGTTGCGAAACGCGGGCGTCTTCGACTGGGCCGCCCGCGCTGCCATCGCGCGCTTCGGGAGTCCGCGCAAGATGGCGATGACGCTCGTGCTCGTCACGGCCGCGTTTTCGATGGCGTTTACCAATGACGTCGCGCTTGTCATCATGCTGCCGCTCTCGGTGGCTGCTCTTGTCGAGTCCGGCCAACCACGGCTCGTGCCCGCCGTCTTCGCGCTGCAGGCGCTTGCGGCGAACCTCTGCGGCATGGTGACGCCGTTCGGAAATCCCCAGAACATCTATCTCTACTCCTACTTTCACGTCGAACTGGGCGAATTCCTCATGACGATGACCATGCCGTTTTTTCTGTCCGTCGCGGGTATCATCTTCGCGACTTGGTTCATGACGAGACGTGGCACCGCCAAAGACGCTGGCGTTTCGACGCAGCCGCAACAGGGCACACCAGGCGAGGATGTCCTGGCCCCCGCGGCTTCGGCCGCGATGCTCGACCGACGACGCCTCGTAGTCTACGTGCCGCTCTTCGTCATCGCGCTACTCGCGGTCTTTCGCGTAATCCCCTTTGGCATTGCCGTCATCATCGTTGTCGTGGCGCTTCTCGTTCTCGATCGTGATGCGTTGCTCAAGGTCGACTATCCGCTGCTTGTCACGTTCCTTTGCTTCTTCATCTTCGCGGGGAACATGGCGCGCATCCCGGTACTAGAGGAGGCGCTCCAGCCGCTCATGGGGCAGTGGGGCTTGCTCACTTCCGCTTTGACCAGTCAGGTCATCAGCAACGTGCCCGCCGCGGTGCTGCTCTCGCACTTTACCGACGCGTGGCAACCGTTGCTCATCGGCGTGAACATAGGAGGAGCAGGCACCTTTGTGGGGTCACTTGCGAGCCTCATCGCGATTCGTCACTTTGCCATCGCGCGCACGATGGTCCCGCGCCTGCGCGAGCCGGATGCACCGGACACGGCGTCCTTCCTCCGCCTCTTCGGCATCGTGAACGGAGTGTTCTTCGTCGTGCTGCTCATCATCTGCCAGCTTGTGCTGGGCTGATGGCGCTACACCGGGAAAAACGGGCAGTCCCGTTTGCGGCACTCGGCGTTGTTGGCCATGAACGTGCACGTCGTGCGCTCGGGCAGCTCCATGGCAATCCCCGTGGTCTCCGCCGTGTAGCGCGCCGCCTCCTCGATGGCCGCAAATCCCGTGCGCTTGCAGCAGCGCGGCCCTCCCACGTCGGCGAGCCTGCCGATGATGTTCGAGGTCAGACGTGCGGTGGCCGCCCAGGGATCCTGCGTCATGGGGGTCGAGCCCGAGATGATGGAGTAGTATTGCCCGGCGCTCACCGCAGCGCCGCAGCAGCCCCAGAACCCACACGTGCCGCCCGGTACCTGCATGCTGCGCGAGCGCAGCTCGTCGAGCGCCGCGTCCAGGTCAATGTCCCCGCCGGCGTTCCTGTAGCAGGTGAGCAGCACGGCGCCCACGAGCGAGTGGTGCTCGGGCCCGTTGGGATAGATCGACTTGTCTCGCATGATGGACTGCGCGAGCTCGATGGGGTTGGTGGAGTCGCTTGCGCGGCAGGTCTCCATGACGAAGTCGACGCCCTTGGCGCGATGGCAGCCGTCGCAGACGTAGTGACCCTCCGCGCAGGTGCAGCGCCCCATCTCGACTTTGCCGCAAATCGCGCAGGTCACCTCATGAGCCTCCTGTGCGTACACGATGGGTGCCCCGCAGATCAGGCAGTTCGCGTTTCCAATGCTCATATTTGCATATCTCCCGTTCTCCTATCTAGCGCCAGCGCACGGCATAGCGACGCAATTTGTTAATCAACATGTTCAGCACCGTCACCATGAGGGCCACCATGATGATGCCCGCGATGACGTTCACGTAGTTCGCGAAGTTCGTGTAGTTGATGATGTAATAGCCAAGTCCCGAACTCGCGCCAAGCATCTCGGCGAAGGTGAGCATCGTGATGGCAGCGGTCAGCTGTCCGTTCAATCCGTTCATCACGCCAGGAAGCAGGTAGAGCAAGATGACGTCTTTGACCATCTCGAAACTGGAAAGTTCGAGCATGCGGGCACCCTCCACGATGCGCTTGTCCATGGAGGTGACGCGAATGATGGTGTTCAGGAACATGGGCCAGAATATGCCCAGAAAGATGATGGTGGCGCTGGCCACACGGAACGTGGGCATGAGCAAGATGATGTAGGGTGCAAAGACGACCGAGGGAATGGGAGCGAGCACGCGCGCGATGGGAGCAAACACGCTGCGCAGTCCAGGTAGCCAGCCACATATGGCACCGAGCACGAGACCGGCGACAATGGCCGTGAGGGCGCCCATGGCCAGAAGCTGCAACGAGGCAACGAGATTGTCGAGCAGCGTGGGCCATTGGGTGGGAAAGACGTTGAAAACGGCCTCGGGCGCCGGAAACAGCACGGGATTTGCCGTGCCGAGCTGCGTCGAGAAGAGTTCCCAGATGAAGAAGAACGCCCACACGATTATGACCACCCACGAATAGGCTGCGCGGTTGGCATCCTTGCGAGCCAACGCCCAGAGATACAGGGCTTCGGTCAGGAGTATTGCGACGAGAAACGGCACGTTCGTCGGCACCGTTCTCTTGCCGGGCACGAGCACCAGGATCACGAGGGCGGCAAACAGGACGTGGGCAAGCGCGACCATGGTGACGCGCATGGCTTTCTTGCGATGGGCGTAGCGGGCCTCGGCCTGTGCCGCTTCGCTCAGGGCGCGCCGGGCTGCAGTGGAGCTCTCTGCCTTCGCGGTGGTCACGGCATCGCCTTCCAACTCTTCCAATACGGATTCCCCGTGCGCCATCATGTACCCCCTTGCACGTTGTCGTAATGCAGGATGCCATCGGGGTCGTCGTTCGTGAGAACCTCCCGCCTGTTATGAGGAGAACCAGAATCGATCTCATCGCACTCGTCCATGTAGAACAGCTCCATGAGCTCGGAGCGCATTTCCCTGAAACGCGGATCGAGTGACAGTTTCTCCAAATTACGCGGACGGGGAAAGTCGACGTCAACGATACATTCGATGTGCTTGGGAACCATGAATACGATGCGATCGGCGAGTAAGAGTGCCTCGCTCAAGTCATGGGTTACGAACACGACGGTACGACGGTGCTCGGCGTTATGCCACAAATCGAGGAGCAGTTCCTGCAGCTCCTGACGATTGCGGGCGTCCAGGGCGCCAAAGGGCTCGTCCAGTAGCAGGATGTCACTTTCCATCGCCAGGGCGCGGGCGATGGCGACGCGCTGCTGCATGCCGCCGGAAAGCTGGAACGGGTACTTGTTTGCCGCATCGGCCATGCCAACCTCTTTGAGGTACTCGAGAGCGCGGGCGCAGGCTTCGTTTCTGCCCATCTTCTGTCCGGCATGGCGAATGGAGAAAGCGACGTTTTTAACGACCTTCATCCACGGAAACAGCGAATAGTGCTGGAACACCATCGCGCGACTCGTGCTCGGTCCGGTCACCCGGATACCATCCACCTCGACAGTGCCGGCATCGGGCATGGCAAGTCCCGCCAGGAGAGAGAGTAGCGTGGACTTGCCGCAACCGGAGTGGCCGATAAAGCATATGAATTCGCCGTCGGTCACGTGTAGGTCGATATCCTCGAGCGCGAGGTACACCTCGTTGTTATCGCGATAACAATAGGAAACGCCGTTGATGTCGATTCTGCCCATAGTTTGGCCCCGCAAGTTTTGCTTTGCCGTAGACCGTTGGCTTACTTGCCGATGGTGTTGTGCTCGTCATAGACGGCAACCAGGCGATTGTAGAAGTCGAGGTTCTCGCCGCGAGCAATCAGCGTGTCGAGCGCGTACTTGTACATGGTGGAGTTCACGTGGTCCTCCATCTGGTACGGCGTGTTGGGGTCAATGTCGTTGGTCGCCTTCAAGATGCCATAGAACTCGCATACCTGGTCGGTGTAGGGATCGATCTCGACAATCATGGGCGTGGTGTAGGAGTCGTTCGAGAAGATGACCGCCTCGCAGTACTCCTCGGACTGGCCGGAATAGGCAGCCAGGTCTTTAATGGCCTGCTCCTTGTTCTCCTCCATGAACTGCATGCCGCGCAGCTCGCCGATGAGCAGCTTCACGAGCTGGCTCTGCTTCTCGGTCATGTTGGTCATGGTCGTGGTCTGGCGGCAGCAGGGGAAGTCGGGGCGCAGGTCACCCACGTGCATGGAGGTGACGAGACCTTGCTGGGCGCCAATGTAGCCCTGGCCGGAATTGACGAAGGTGCAGTCCACCTCGCCCTTGAGGACGGCCTGCATCTGCGATTGGGCATCGCTCATGATGATCCAGTTGTCCGGATTGTAGGTGCCGGCCTCGACTTGGAGACCCTGCATCACGAGGTGTCCGGTCTCCATGGGGAAGTAGGCGATCTTGGCGTCGTTGAAGTCCTCGAGCGTCTTGTACTTGTCCTTGTTCTCGGGCAGGGTGAGGCATTCGGAGCCTTCGGCGATGGTGCCGCCGAATACGCACAGGTCCTCGGTGCCCTGACCGACGAAGGTCATGGTCGGGATGGCGCCAAAGGGCAACACGTCGAGCTGGCCGTTGAGCATGCCGGTAATGGCATCGGAGAAGTTCGCCGCCGTCTGGAAGTTAAGCGTGAGACCCTCTTCCTCGAAGAATCCCTCCTGCTGGGCGACGATGAGCGCGGCGATTTTGATATCCTTGCCCATGACGGCGACCTCGAGGGTCTCCATCTCGTCGTTTACCGTATAAGTGCTTGACGAGGCGCTCGAATTCGTCGATGACGAGCCACAGCCCACCAGCGCGAGTGCGCACGCAGCGAGAGTCGCCACGAGAAGCGTGGCAATGGTCTTCCTCATTTTCATATAAGTCCTCCCACGTAAGATGCGGTGTTCTGATGCGAGTCAATAGCGAGCTTATAGATGAACACCTGCTATATGAATAATTCGCTGCTATTGTAATGTATCTAATAGTTGCGTCAAACTATATATCAGCATTCTGGTGAACGGCGCCCAGTCTCCCTCCATTCCCGCAAAGCCGTTACAATAGGGCGCATCAACACATCGTGCGGAAGGAATTCGGGGATGATCGAACGCTACACGCTGCCCGAGATGGGCCACATCTGGTCTCTCGAGAACAAGTTCGACGTTTGGAAGGAGATCGAGGTCCTCGCCTGCGAGGCACAGGCCGAACTGGGCCAGTGCGGCATCACTGCCGATGAGGCCGCGTGGATTCGCGCCCATGCCGACTTCACCGTGGACGAGATCGACGAGGTCGAGAAGATCACCAACCATGACGTTATCGCCTTCACGACCGTCATGGCGAACTACATCGATGCTGACGTTCCCGAGGGCGAGCCCAAGCCAAGCCGCTGGGTGCATTACGGCATGACGAGCTCGGATCTTGGCGATACCGCACTGAGCTACCAGGTCACCCAGGCCCTCGACATCATCATCGCCGATGTGAAGCGCCTGGGCGAGACTTGCAAGCGTCGTGCGTTCGAGTTCGTGGATGCCATCTGCGTGGGCCGCACGCACGGCATCCACGCCGAGCCCATGACCTTCGGCATGAAGTTCGGCAGCTGGGCCTGGGCCCTCAAGCGCGCCGAGACGCGCCTACAGCAGGCGCGCGAGGTCGCCGCCACCGGAGCCATCAGCGGCGCGGTTGGCACCTATTCCAACATCGATCCCTTCGTCGAGCAGTACGTCTGCGAGAAGCTCGGCCTCACGCCCGATCCGCTTTCCACGCAGGTCATCGCACGTGACCGTCACGCACAGGTTATGTCCGCGCTCGCGGTGACCGCCTCTACGATCGAGTCCATCGCCATGCAGGTGCGCCTGTTGCAGCAGTCGGATGTCATCGAGGCCGAGGAGCCCTTCACCAAGGGGCAGAAGGGCTCGAGCGCGATGCCCCACAAGCGCAATCCCATCACCGCCGAACGCATGTGCGGTCTTGCGCGTGTCGTCAAGGCAAATGCCCAGGTCGCATTTGACGACGTGGCGCTTTGGTACGAGCGTGACATCTCGCACTCCGGAGCCGAGCGCGTCGTCTTGGCCGATAGCTTCATCGCACTCGACTACATGTTCTCGAAGATGCAGTGGATGCTCGACGGTCTTAACGTCTACGTGAACAAGAGCCTGCACAACCTGTGGCGCACGCGTGGTCTCATCTTCAGTTCGAAGGTCATCCTCGCGCTCGTCGACACGGGCATGACGCGTGAGGATGCCTACGTCGTCGTCCAGCGCAACGCCATGAAGGTCTGGGATGACATACAGCAGGCCATCGACGGTCCGACCTTCCGCGAGAATCTCGAGGCCGATCCCGATTGCCCGCTTACGGAAGCGCAGCTTGATGAGATCTTCGATCCGACGAGCTTCCTGGGACACAAGGATGTGATCTTCGAAAAGCTCAAGGACCTGGAGTTTTAGGAACAGACATGGAAAATCAGACGAACGCCTCCATCGAAACGCAGGAACCGGAGTTCCTGTACCGCACCCATGGCACGTGCTCACGCGTCATCAAGTTCGACATCGATGACGAGCAGAAGGTGCGCAACACCGAGTTCATCGGTGGGTGCAACGGCAACGCCAAGGGCATCGCCTCGCTCATCGAGGGCATGCCGGCGGACTGGGTCATCGAGCGTTGCGCGGGTACCCGCTGTGGCGGCAAGCCCACGTCATGCCCCGACCAACTATCACGTGCCCTCATCTGGGCGCTCGAGCAGCGGCAGGCGTAGATGGCAAGCCAAAATGCCCCATCCGCGCACGACGAGCCGAACCTGTCCCGACGCGAGTTTCTGCGTCTGGGCGGCGGGGCGTTTGCCTGCGCGACGGTACTCGGTGCCCCCGCGGTGCTCACGGGCTGTTCCGGCAACTCCGACAACGGCACGCCTGCAACGCTCGAGGTGCCGGCAAACTCCGTCGTCACGCTCGACGCCTTTGCCGAGATAGAGGACACGACGGGGTACTTCGAGATCAAGGATCTGGCGCAGTATCCAAAGGGCACTATGCTCTTCGCGTCCGAAGACGTGACGGCAGCCGCGTTGCTGACCGGCGAGACGGCTTCGCCGTTGTCGACGTGCTCGCTCGTCAATCTCGAGACCGGCGCCATGACCCCGGCGCTTGACCGCGCGGTGAATCATGACACGGGATACAGCATATTTTCCGTCTGCGCGTCGAGGGAGCTGCTCGTCTGGGTCGAGAGCAACTACCTGACTTCGGATTGGGCGGTGTATTGCGCCACGATTGCGGACGGTGCCCTGAACGGGCAACCCGTGAAGCTCGACGAGGGAAACGGCGAATTCGACACACCGACGATAGCCGTCATCGGCACGGCGGCGTATTGGATCGTCCAACCCGCCGAAAACGGCCCGCGCACGACCGAGAACTCGTTCTTGCGCGTTGCCGCGGGCGGGTCACGCTCGTCGGATCTGATCACCTCCGAGGGCCGTTTCAACGGGGGGCTCTCCGTGAGCGGGCAGATTCTCACGGCGATGCCGAGGGCCAAGGCCTCGAGCGGCGTGTACTACGAGCTCACGGCGATTTCAGCCGGCTCTGGTTCGGTCGTCGCCTCCCAGGTGATGCCGCACTCCTTCCGTCCCTCCAACGCCATCTACATGAACAACGCCTTCGCCTTCACGATTCCCGCGTCCTATGACTATGGCGGTGGCATCGCGAACGTCGGCACCTATTATCCCATCGCGGGCGATTCGTGGCTTCGCCTCGCCCGTCAGTCCCTTACGCCACCAGGCATATGTAACGGATGGCTGTTCGCGAAATCGAGTTCGCGCACGGTTTTCATCGACACGCGCAACCAGCAGTACTTCGTCGTCAACGCACCTGATGGCTGCACGGACTACGGCGACTATTCGGTATGCACGGGCGAGGTCGCGCGCGTCTGCAACTACGCCACCGTCAACAAGTACGTGGGCACCGAGAGGACGACGCAGGTCGTGCTGCGTTCGATTACCCCCATCGCCGCGGGGACGACGCCCGCGCCGCCGGCGACCGAGCCTGCGGCCGATCCGACGGGCGAGCCGGTCGAAAGGTAGTCTGGCGATAGACGCGAGCTGTGCTCTTCGTGTTGGCAAACCTGACGCGAGCAGCGTGCAATGGTACACTGCCAAGATAGAAGAAAACCGAAAGGAGTCTCATCGTGGACACCGGTTCCGAAGCCCGTCGCATTCTGCTTGTCGAAGACGAAAAGAACATTCGTGATGCGGTAGCCGCCTATCTCGAGCGTGCCGGCTATTGGGTCACGCCCGCCGCAGATGGTCAGGAAGCCGTCGACGCGTTCTCTCTGCACCAGTTCGACCTCGTCATCCTGGATCTCATGCTCCCGCGCCTTCCGGGCGAGAAGGTCTGCCGCATTATCCGCGACACCTCCGACGTCCCCATCATCATGCTCACCGCAAAGGGGGAGGTCGAAGACCGCATCGTCGGCCTCGAGCTTGGTGCGGACGACTACCTCATCAAACCCTTTTCGCCACGCGAGCTCGTCGCGCGCGTCCGCGCCCTGCTGCGCCGCGCCCACATCGACTCCGAGCCCCAGCGTGAGGTGCTCGACTTTGGCGGCCTCACCATCGATCTCAACGGCCACAAAGTCCTCGTCAACGACGAGGAGGTCGATCTCACGGCCAGCGAGTTCAAGCTGCTCACGACTCTGTCGCGCTATCCGGGCCGCGTGTACTCGCGCATGGAGCTCGTCGAGAAGGTGCTCGGCTATGACTTCGAGGGCTACGAGCGCACGATTGACAGTCATGTGAAGAACCTGCGCGCCAAGATTGGCGATGATCCGCGCAACCCGCGCTGGATTTACACCGTTCACGGCGTCGGCTACCGTTTCGAGGTGCCCCGCGACGGCGAATCGGCTGGTCAAGAGGCTTAATCGCTCATGAAGGACAAGCGCAAGACTCGCGAGAAGAAGCCCCTCTCGTTTGCCATCTACGTCATGGGGGCGTTTTTGCTCACCTCGGCCATGACCGTGCTCATCACGGCTGCGGCCATCGCGATCGTCTGGAACGTTGGTTACGCCGGAGAGCCGGGCGACGAGGAGCTGTTCTTCGCGGTTTTCACTGCCGGGGCCATTGCGCTTTTGCTTTCCGTCATCCTCGGCATCTACTTCGCTGTCGGCATCGCGCGTCCCGTCCAGCGCATTTCCGACACCGCCTCTGCAATCAAGGAGGGCAACCTCTCGGCACGCACCGGGCTTTCCGGTGACGACCAGCTCGGGCAGCTCGGGCAGCGCTTCGACGAGATGGCCGATGCCATCGAGCGCGACCGCGACCTCGAGCGTCAACTCATAGGCGATGTCGCCCATGAGCTGCGCACGCCGCTCATGGCCATTCAGGCCACGGTCGAGGCCATCCAAGACGGCGTCTTCGAGGCCGATGAGGAGCATCTCAACACCATCTCGTTCGAGACGCGTCGCCTGGGTCGCCTAGTCGAGGCATTGCTGCATCTCAACCGTCTCGAGAATGGAACGGCCGAGGTCAAACGCAACCCCGTTAACCTCAGCAGCGTGGTCAGCGGCCTGTCGACGACGCACGAGGCGCTGCTCGAGACCTCCGGCATCATGTTCTTCACCGACATCGCACCCAACGTGATGATCATCGGCGACCAGGACCTCATCTCGCAGGCCGTCGCCAACCTGCTTTCCAATGCCGTGCGTTACACGCCGGAAAACGGCATGGTCACCGTCGAGCTTGCGCGCGAGAACGGCTATGCGAAGATTTCCGTGCGCGACACGGGCGTCGGCATTTCCGAAGAGGACATGAAGAAGGTCTTCTCGCGCTTCTGGCGCGCCGATGTCGCCCGCCAAAGCGTCGACGGTGGTCTGGGCATTGGCCTTGCGCTCGTCAAGGAGGTCGTCGACCAGCATTTCGGCGATGTCTCGGTCTCGTCCACGCTCGGCGAGGGCAGCACCTTCGTCATGCGCATACCCCTTGCTCCAGAGGACCGCGTCAAGCCCACGCCCTCCGCACGTCGCAGCAGTTCGCGCCGTCGGCAGGAGCGCGCCGCGCGCAAGGAGCAGGAGAAGCTCCGCAAGATCGAGGAACGCCAGCTCAAGGCGCGTCGCAAGGCTCGCGAGGCAGGTGCCGGCGCGAGCGCCACCCAGGAACTCAAGCTTTTCGGGTTGCACGTCCCGCTACCCACGACAAGACAGCAAGAACCGCAAACGAGGAACAAGGAAGATGGTACTCATGAGTGAAATGGCAATGCGCCCCGACTCGCAGGGCAAGGTTCGCGACCTTTACGACCTGGGTGACAGGCTTCTCATCGTCGCGACCGATCGCATCTCGGCATTCGATTACATCCTCAAGGACGAGATTCCGTATAAGGGCGAGGTGCTCACGCGCCTGTCGCTCTTCTGGTTCGACCTACTCGCCGATATCATTCCCAATCACCTGATCTCCGCCGATGTCGCGGACCTTCCCGAGAAGTTCAAGCCGTACGCCGAGTGGCTCAACGGCCGTTTCATGCTCGTGCGCAAGGCAGAGATGTTTCCCGTCGAATGCATCGTCCGTGGCTATCTTGCCGGAAGCGGGCTCAAGGAATACCGCAAGCAGGGTACCGTCTGCGGTATCGAGTTACCTGCGGGGCTTGTCGAGGCAAGCAAGCTGCCCGAGCCCATCTACACCCCCTCGACCAAGGCCGAGATCGGCGATCACGACGAGAACGTGAGCTACGAGCGCACGGTCGAGATGCTCGGCGAGAAGGATGCGAGCGCCCTGCGCGATGCGTCGCTTTCCGTCTACAAGAAGGCCGCTGATTACGCTGCGCAACACGGCATCATCATTGCCGACACCAAGTTCGAGTTCGGCATGACCGATGGTACGCTCACGCTGGCCGACGAGGTGCTCACGCCGGATTCGTCGCGTTTCTGGCCGGAGGATGCCTACGAGCCCGGCAAGAGTCAAGCGAGCTTCGACAAGCAGTTCGTGCGCGACTGGCTCGATGCCAACTGGGATCGTACGGGCGAGCCGCCACAACTCCCGGCCGACATCATCGAGGCGACCTCGAACAAGTACATCCAGGCCTACGAGCTCATCACCGGACAGCGCTTCGTTCCCGCAAATCTGTAGGTAAAGGCCCGCGTCCCCACGCCATCCGTTGTATCATAGGCACTTATCCATCACAGGCATTCGAAAGGCGATTGACGAATGACGCAGCGTAATTTCCAGAACGCACGCAACCAGGGCGATGGCCCCAAGGGCAAGTCGAGGAAGTCGGCTAGCTCGGCAAAGCTCAAGAGCAAGGCCGGCGCCTCGGTGTATGCCCCGACCAAGGAGGCCAAGGCCCAGCGTGCGAAGCAGGAGGCCAAGGCAAGGAAGAGCCAGCCGGCTGAGGCAAAGGCCAACGATCCCATCGAGCAGCAACGCCGTCGCGAGCGCGCCATGGTCTCGATGATGCGCGACCTTCCCGAATACAAGTTCTGGCGTCGCATCTGGTGGATTACCATGGGCCTTGCGTTCGTCATCATCGTGCTGACGTGGATTCCCAACATGCTCATCAACAGCGGCGCACTGAGCGCGGACTTCACCGAAACGGCAAGCTGGATCTCCACCATCGGCTTCATCTTCGCCCTCGTCGCCCTGGCGGTTGCCTTCTACATCGACCTGCGCAAGATCCGCAAGATCCAGAAGGCGCAGGAGGCCAAGGCACGCAACCTCACCAAGACGGAGCGTCGCGAGCTCGATGACGCCATTGCCGCGTCCATCGAGAGGGATCAGCAAAGGCGCGCCGAGCGCAAGGGCAAGATGCCCTGGAGCAAGAAGAAACCGGAAGCGGACTCCGGGGAAACCCCGGACGAGAGCTAACCAGGAGACGCAATGCTGCTTATCGCCAAATATGTCATTCCCGTCACGTCCCCGTACATCGAGGACGGCGCCGTTCTCGTACGGGACGACAAGATTCTCGACTTGGGCCCTGCATCCCAGCTCAAGGACAAGTATCCCGAGGAGGAAATTCGCGATTTCGGCCTCTCGGTCCTCATGCCCGGATTCGTCGACGTGCACACGCACCTCGGATATACGGCGCTGCGCGGCATGTTCGGCGACTTGCCCTATGCCGAGTGGAAACGCCAGGTGCTCCACACCGAGCCGTTCTTCACCGAGGAGGACTGGCTCGATTCGGCACGCATCGGCGCGCTCGAGGCCGTGGCAAGCGGCATCACGACTATCGCGGACATCTCCGCATCGGGCGTCTCGCGCATCCCCGCCTCCGAGATGGGCTTGCGCGCCCGCGTGTACTATGAGGTCCTGACCGCCCAGAAGGAGCATGCCGCGGATGCCGTGCGTGCGGGAGTGGAAAAGATCGAGCAGTGGAAGGACGAGTGCGGGAGCGACCTGCTCGACTTCGGCCTCGCCCCCGGCCCCGTGTACGGCTGTCATCCAAGCGTGTTCCAGGCTATCGCCGATGTCGCGATCGAGCGCGGGATTCCCGTGGCCATGCACCTTGCGGGAAGCCAGGAGGAGGCGGACTTCATTCGCTATGGCTCCTCGCCCTTTGGTGTTCACGTGAGCGAACACGAGCAGGGAAAGCTCGCCTCGGCCTATCCGCCCTGGTTGCCCGCGGGAACATCGCCCGTGAGCTACGTGAGCAACTGGGGCATACTCGACGTCCCCGGCATCCTCGCGATTCACTGCGTGCAGGTCGACGACAGGGACATTGGGATCTTGAGGGAAAAGGACGTGCACATCGGATATTGCCCACGCATAAACGCCAAGCTGGGCATGGGGTCGGCCCCTCTCGAGAAGTTCTGGGCCGCGGGTCTTACCATTGGCTTGGGCACCGACTCTCCCGCGGCGGTCGATACGACGGACATGATTGACGAGATGCGCATCGGGCTCATGATCACGCGTGCGACGAGCTCGGAGCGCTTCGTGCGGGCTTCCGCCAAGAACGCCCTGCGCATGGCGACGATCGGTTCGGCAAAGGCCCTGGGCATCGAGGACAAGACCGGCTCGCTCGAACCGGGCAAGCAGGCTGACATCATCGCCATCGACCTGCACAATTCGCACCAGAATCCCACGACCGACCCCGAGAGTGCCGTCATCTACACGGCAAATCAGGATAACGTCAAGATGACCATGGTTGCCGGGCGCATCCTCTATGACGATTTCGTCCACGTGTCGGGATGCGACCGCGACGCGATTGTCGATCGGGCGCGCGCCCTGCGCGTGCGCATACGCGAGGAGGTAAGCGACGAGGCCCTACGCAGGTCGCTTATCGAACACGCGTCGGAAGATAAGCAGGACCGCTACAACAGATAGGGTCGTCATGTCGAACAAGAACAAGTCATTCCAGAAGAACAAGCAGCAGAAGCTCGAACAGGAACTGGCGGCTCAGTATCGTCGCGAACAGCGCGATCGTCGCACGAAGCTGCTCAAGACCATCGGCATCACCATCCTCTCGGTGCTCCTGATCATCTCGTTCTGCTTCCCGGCGTTCACGATGCTGTGGTAGGGGTATCGGGCAGGGGAGTGGATTACGCCAGCCTGGACGCCACCAGGCGATTGAGGGATACGTGTTCCTCAGCTGCTTCGAGGGCGAGGCGTCGATGCAGCTCTGGCGGGATACGCATGAGGAACTTGCCCGAATAATGACGGTCCCGAATGGGCACGGGAACGGGCTCGCCACGAGTTTGCATGTCTTCGATAACGTCACCTATGACCTTGCGCAGGCCCTCCAATGCCGCCGTCTGCGTAGGCTCGAGCCATGACATCGATGGCATTTCGGCGACGGTTGCAACGAACTCATCGTCTTCGTCCGACCAGAACACGCGATATGTGTATCGATCAGCGATTTCCATTCTTCCACTCACCCAGTTTCTCGATTGCATCCAAGACCTGTTTAACCTGATATGGCTTCACTTTTCCGCGACTGCTCTGAATATTGATACGAGGATCACCTGCCCACGGTTTTTCGTATACGCGATGCGAAGTCCCGCTTTGTCGCGGTCTTCCAAAATAATGGTCGCAAATCAGGCACAGGGTTGAAAACCTGACGTTGTTCGGACTATGGCGCATTTGTTCAAGGTCCTTGATAATTCTACTCATATTATACCAATACTGATACTACTTTTGTGATGGTCTTACATGATTTCCAGAGGAATGGAACTCTTCACCTCGGGCCACGGCGCGGCTTTGTCGTGCGGTCGTTCGAGCACGAAGGCCGCCTTGCGACATGAGAGCAAGCGCCCTGGCTTCACGTTGCGCTCGGAGCGCAGCACAATGCCGCGTCGATCGGCGAAGGCGACATCGAGTGCATAGCGCATGCCGATGGTGTGCACGCTCTTGCAAGGTATGAGCACGAGGATGCGACTCCCGTCACCCCAGTCCGCGGTCGTGTCGAGCAGCCCACGGGCACGCGCGAAGATGCTGGTGGCGAGAACAAAGCGCATATGCGGCGGATTGCTCATAACAGTTCTCCGGGTGTGTAGGGATCAACGGCGATGCTGCATTCGTGTTCGAGGAGAGCCGGAGCGCCCGCGATGGAAAGCGGCCATGGCGCGAAGCGGAAGGTGCAGCGATACGTCGCCATGCTCGCCAACACCATGTCGGCGTCTGCGCAGCTCACCTCAACGGACGATCCGTTCTTGGCGAAGTCCTTCTCCAAGGCCGCTTGGATGGCGTCGACGCGGACGCCGGCATCGTAGCCGTCCATGGGCGCACTTGCCGCATGGGCGAGGACGCGCTGGGGCGCGACGTGATCGAAGCGTGCGCACTCGCCCGCGAAGACGAGCATGTCGATGACGATGACAAGCACGACGAGAATGATGGGAGCTACGATGGCAAGTTCGACGGCCATCTGTCCGTTTTCCCCGCATGCGAGTTTGCTCGCGGTTGCCATGGGTCACTCTCCCAGGGTTCCGAGGAAACCGGCCAGAGCTTCCTCGAGCCGCGCGTCGAGGTCTTCGGGGACGGGGAGAAAGAGGCTCCCGTCCTGGTTGCCCAACCCAAGCGAGGCAAGGGGAATCTCGGCTATCTCCAGGCCATGCTCGTCGAGGAACTCGGCGACTTCGGGAACAGTCTCGATATCGCGTACAAGGGCTCTCGTATCACCCATGTTGATCGCCCCGTACATTTGCGCCGCCTGCTTCATGGAGGAAAGCGTCTGTGTCGCACCGCTTTTGTCCCGTTCGAGGATGTGCGCGGTGTTGACGAGCACCGGTTTGTAGGTGGTGAGGTCCGCGGGCTCGAGGCCGGCGGACATGAGTGCGCCCTCGAATGCAGATGCGGCGGAGTCGGAAAGCGTCGTCCCGATGACGGGTATGGCACCAAGAACCTTGCGGAATCCCGCCTTGATGCCCTCGGTTCCATCCGAATAGGCGACAAGCATGCTCGACCAGGCGCCAAAGACGAGCTTGACGGGACCGGATGCGAGGCTTTCCTGCGGCACGAGCCCTTGCGCTATGCCGGATATGACGTTTCCCTGGTCACTTGCCTCGTCGGGTGCGAGCGTAGCTCCCGAGATGGCGATGCGTGCGGGCATGCGCGCGTCGTCATCGACAAAGGCGATGTCGCCTGCTTCGGCACCCGGAGCCGCCACGATGCAAATGCAGCCATAGCGTCCGGGCGGCTGGGGATCATAACGCGTGCCTGCGAGGGATTCGAGCGCTGCCGAGAGCAGGCTGCCAATCGATTCCTTTGCCTCCTGGAGAGCCTGCTTGGCCTGCTCTCCATCCGTGACGGCTTGGGCGTACTCGCGCGAGGCCTCCACGACGGCGAGATAGTGGTACTCGAAGCCGTTTTCGATAGACGTCGAGGCGCTCGGAACGCGACCGAGCGTGGTAGCGCTGAACTTGCAGACGGGGCAGCACTGGACGCCACCGCCATCGATGCTGCTGACCGCAGCGCGGCCGGCGGTGCTTCCCGCCCGGCATTGGGGACAGCTGTCGTAGGCGTGTAGATACAGGACGCCATCGTTGCTCGATACGGGATAGATGGCGTTGCCGTATAGCGAAGTCTCTCTGATTTGGGCCGTATTGCGCGCGAGCTGCACCAGATGGGGAATCTCCGCGCCCGAATCGCTCGTCTCGATGTAACCGCGGGAGACTTCGTCGCGGGCGTAGGCATAGAACTGCTTGCGGGCGACCGACTCGGCAACGGCTTCGGGTGACCCGGACGCATTTGCCCCGGGCTCTGCGGCGTAGCGCGCTTCGTAATAGGCTTTCGCGCGGGATAGGGCGACCGAGAAGCTCCACCGATCGGGTGACGAATAGTACGGGTTCTGGGCGCCCGATACGCTCGAGAGCTTGCCCGCACGTTCGTACATGCTCATGCCGTCGTTACCGCAGTCCGCACGCCATGCGCGCTCCTTGGCCGCATCTTCGCGCTCCTGCGCCTCCTTCTGCCGGGTGCTCGCCTCCTGGATTTCGGGTTCTCTGGACTCGATTTCGCCGGCCGCCTCCTTCACCTTGGCGTCATCGGGGACTGATATGTCGATGCCCTGCATAGGCGATGTGATGGCGATGCCGGCATAGGAAATGCCGCTTGCCGTAGCGTTAGCCTGCACTGCCTGGGCGGCGCGCACGGCGCAGACTGCCGGGAGCGCCTTTTGCGCGGCATCTAACCCCCTGATGGCCGTCTCGACGAATTTGTCGCGCGTCTGAAGGACCTTGGACCCTAGGGACGCGATTTCGGTTGCGGCGCCCTGGGCGCCGGGAATGAAAGCTGCCACGGCCGAGACCGCGTAGACGGTGAGGCCGAGTAGCGAGAAGGAGAGCGCCGTGGCATCGACGACCTGCCCGGCGGTCACGAACTCGGCCACCACATTGTCTGCTGCCAGTGCTCCGGCGTCAGCCACGTATTGGATCTGGCCTGATCGTGACCCTACGGTGATGCCCCTCGTGCACACGAATGCGAGCGCGCATACGACGAGGAGCGCCACTGCCGCGGCCGGCGTGGTGAATCCCCCTTCTGCCCGCATGAAGGGCATGCGAGTACTCATTGCCATGCTCCAATCCAGCTCGATGGGCTATAGCCCTGTTTGCCGACCCAATCGGGTATGGGCGAGCAATAGACGTCGACGCGCTGCACGATCGTTCCGTCATCTCCCATCTCGCTCGCGAGGCCGGCGAGTATGCCGAAAAACGGCAGGGGCTGGACGTGGTTTTCTATGATCACGTTTGCCGTTCCCTCCTGGGAGCGCGACCAGTTGATGGCCCAGTCGCCCCCGACGTGAAAGATGCCGATGCGCGGGATCGCCTCGAGACGGCGCTCGACGTAGGTGCACGTCGTCGCATCGTCGACCGTGCTCGTTGCGACGAGACGGCAGCCCTCGGTTGCCGCGGCGGTCATGATGCAGCGGTCGTAGAGCAGCACGGCGGGTTGCAGGAGCAAGCCGAACATGACGAGGAGCACGGGAAACAGCACCGCCGCCTCGATCGTCGACTGACCCGTCTCAGAAAAGGAGCGCATCGAATAACCCTCCTGCGGTGTCGATCGCGTGTGAGGCTCCGGCTTGCATGAGCGAGCTCAATCCACCCGACGCGATGAAACGCCAGATTGCCGCAAGTGCGCCCATGAGGGCGATGAACGCGAGGCCGACGACGAGATACTCGACTGACGCCTGCCCCTTTTCCCGTAGCTGCCCGCGCATCACAAGCCGTTGATTCCACTCGAGATCGCGTCCCACAGCTCGCTGATGCGTCCGCGAAACGCCGCGATTGCGACCATGGCGATGACGGCGAGGATTCCGACGAGAATGGCGTATTCGGTGGTACCCTGACCGCTTTCACGCAAGGTCTTGACCCTGGTCGTTGCCTTGACGTAGGCGCACAATGCGCGTTCTCTGATCTTCCTCATGATTCTCTCCTTGCTCTTGTTCTAGAAACCCGTCTGGACAAATTGGAGAAGCACCGGCCCCATGATCAGGATGAGCATGGCGGGCAGGATGCATGTTCCCGTCGGAATGAGAAGCTTTACGGGCGCCTTTGCAATCTGACGTTCGATCGCGGCGCGTCGACGTCGGCGAATGTCGACCGAAAATCGCTCCAGCATGTCGGCGAGGGGTGAGCCGTGATGAATGGCCTGCAGGGAGGTTTCGGAGAATCGCCTGAGTGCCTTTGAGTTGACGCGCATCGAGAGCGCCGTCAGGGCCTCCTTGCGTGACGTGATGCCGCTTTGCCATTCGAGATGCGCTTCTCGCAGGTGGCGGGCGAGAACGTTATCGAACTTGGTGCAGTACAGGTCGAGCGCCGCGTCGAAGGACAGACCCGAGCGCACGCCCATGGCGATGATGTCGGCCATTACGTCGAGCTGCTCGTCGCAGGCGCTGCGCAACTCGCGCGTCCGTCGCACATCGAGCATGGCGGGGGCGCGACGCGAGAGTACGTACGCCACGGCAATGCAGGGGACGAAAAGCCAAGGCGTGATGGCGTACGAGGCGACGATACCCGCACCGCAAAACACGAGGAAACTCAAGGTCGGATCGCGCAGTATGTCCTCGATGCCAAGCGGTTGACGGGGGCGCACAAGAAGGTCAACACGTGTGCAGGCAAGTCGTACGCAGAAGTAAGCGCATATGCAGGCGAGCATGCATGAGGCGAGGCGGAGCAGGAAAGCGAGCATCTACACCGCCCCCTCGAGGTCGACCGTGAAGTCGATGGCGAGTGCGCGTCGCACGAGAAGTACGCCTGCCACCTCGAGCAGCATCGCAAGCGCGAAAAGACATATGCCGAGTGGCGAGCTCAGAAACTCCACGAGGTAGCCAGGCGAGAAGATCGAGAGAATGCCGAGCAACACGAAAGGGACGAGGGCGACGATGCGGCTTGAAAGACGCCCCTGTGCGGTCTTGGTGCGCAACTCCTCCTTGAGCTCGGCTGATTGCTGGAGTAGCGTCGACACGTTCTCGAGTATGCTCGTAAGACTGCCGCCAGACTGGTGCTGTATTTCCATCGCGACAGCCAGGTACGCGAACTCCGAGTCACCTGTTCGCGCACGCAGGTTCTCGAGCGCCTCATCGAAGCCCTGTCCGGCCTCCAGATCCCAGACCGTGCGCTTGAGCTCGCCGGCAAGCGGATCATCGCAGTTGTCGGCGGCATAGCGCAGCGCCATGACGAGCGAGGAACCCGACTCAAGCGCAATGCACAGTAGCCGCAAGACCTCGGGCATGCCCTTCTGCAATTCTTCGACGCGCTTTCTCTCGTGTGCCTTGCCAAGAACGGGAGCAAGCAATTTTGCCGAGGAGACGCAATCCTTTGCATTCTCGAGCAAAAGCTGCTTGTCGACATGCGCAAGCTTCGCGCCAGGCAGCGTGCTCATGACCAAGAGCATCGTCTTGTAGATGCAGGTAAAGGTCGCGATTAGGCTGCCAAGCAACAGCACCGCACTGATTGCACCCACTGTCTCACCTCCGCCTCGGTTGCCACGTTCATGTACGGAAGATCTTCGATCCACGAGGGGAGCTCGCCCCACTCGTAGCGCTGTGTCCGCTTGTCCCAACTCACGATTGGCACGAATCCCCGCCTCCCATGCGCATCGTTCTCGCCGTACATGGCAACTTGTGTGATGCGACGCTTGCCGCCCGAGAGGCGGTCTTGCTGCACGACGAGATCGAGTGCGGAGGCGATCTGCTCTTCGATGATTTCGGTGGGCAGGTCCATGCCGTAACGCACCATCATCACGAGACGGGGAATTACTTCGGAGGGGGAATTCGCATGAAGTGTCGTCAGGGAGCCATCGTGACCCGTGTTCATGGCTTGCAGCATGTCGAGAGCCTCTGCCCCACGGCATTCTCCTACGACGATTCGGTCGGGTCGCATGCGCAGCGCATTGGTGACAAGCTCTCGAATGGTGACCGACCCGCGGCCCTCGGCATTGGCAAGACGCGCTTCGAGTCGGACGACGTGCGGATGCTGATCGAATCTGAGTTCGGCGCTGTCCTCGATTGTGATGACGCGCTCTTCGTGGGGGATAAGGCGCGATAGCGCGTTGAGCAGCGTTGTCTTGCCACCTCCGGTGCCTCCCGAGACGGCAATGTTCTTGCGAGCTCGCACGGCCCAGCTCAGCAGCTGTGCCATTTCGGGTGAGAGAGCGTCCATTCCGACAAGCTCGGCAAGCGTGAATGACTGCGCACGGAATTTACGTATGGTGAGCGTGGTGCCGCTAATAGAAAGGGGAGGGATGACGACGTTGACGCGATGGCCCTCGGGCAAACGCGCATTCACGATGGGACACTGCTCGTCGACGCGTCGGCCGAGCGGGGAGACGATTCGGTCGATGACGAGGCGCAGTTGCTCTTCGGAGTCGTAGCGTTCGTCACAGCTGCAAATGATGCCATCGCGTTCGAAGAAGACGGAGCGGGGGCCATTGACCATGATTTCCGTGACGGAATCATCTTTGAGCATCTTCTCGATGGGACCGAGGCCAAGTACCATGTCGAGCGTGTGCTCGATGAGGGCCGAGCGGTCGATATCGCTCATTGGCGCAAAATCATGGGCACTGAGTATTTGTTCGATGGAAGCGGTGAGTTCGCGACGTGCCCGTTCGCGCCCCTGGCTCAGCAATCGGGCGATGCGCTCGCTCGGAATCTCGCGGTAGAGGAGCTCGCGCAGATGCGCACGTTCCTTTTCCGAGACGCCGCAACACGTTTCTTTCGTCATGGGTTGCGGGGCCTGTCGTATGTAGTCGGCAAGCTTCATGTGAAAAATCGCCTCGTCTTCTTGCGCTCGATTGCGGGAAACTCGATACCGATGCGGGGGAGGAGCTTGGTTAACAGCAGTTCGATATCGGGGATGGGAGCCGGCCCTTCCTCGACGAGCTCTTCGATGCGGCCCATGCCGACAAGTGCTTCGATTGTTGTCTTGCCATCTGCGAGGCGAAACAGCTCCTCGCAACCGAGCGAGTCTTCGATACGCTCGATCTCGCTATGGGACATGCCCGAGGCCCGATTGAGCACGAACGCGATGCGTGCCATCGGGATACCTAGGCGCTGGCAGAGTTCGAGGGCCTTGATGGCACCGTATGCCGATGCTCGACGCTGGTCCATGACAATCAGTACGAGGCTCGAATTGCACAGGAGCTCGCCTGTCAGTCCCGACCAGAACTGTCCGGTATCGGCAATGACGATGTCGTAGTTGTCACGAATGTCGTTCGCGAGCCGTGCGACCGCTTCGGATATCTCCTCGGCGACTTCGGGCAAGACGGGCGCCTTGAAGAGGTCGAGACGTGCGGATATGGGTACCGGGATGCAGCTGGTCCCCTGAGCTAGCGATGAGAGCTTCACGTCGAGCCCCAACCAAAAGCCCATGTCCCCAAACTGCAGGTCACCTTCGACAAGCGCGGTCTTGATGCCTCGGGTGGCAGTCACATGTGCGATGATAAGCGCGATCGTGCTCTTTCCGACGCCCCCGCTGGCCGATACCAGCGTGACGAGTGGTGCACGGCGCACGTTCTGCGCGGAATATGCCGTTTGCGAAGCGTTCATTCTAGCCTGCCTGACTTGCCGCGCTGTTGCCGGGCAGGACGAAGTGGATGGTTCCCTTTGCCGAGGCGGCTATGAGATCGCCCACGCTCGATGGCTTGACCGCGAGCGTGACCCAGGATATCTGCTTGTCCTTGGCGTCTTCGGGAGTGCTCGTCTCGAGTACGAGTATGTGCTCGCCGAGGATCGTGATTTCGCCGGAGGACGCCTCGACGTAGACGTCGACGACGGAGCCGGCGCGTATGGCGCCACCTACGGCGAGCACGTCGTCGGAGGCGACGCTTGCCGCCGCGAGCCCATCGGGTACGGTAATGCGCGATGAGCCGTCGCCCACGCGCTCGAGCAGCACTGGCTCGTTCACGCGAATTTCGGTTTGCGCAACCATGCCCTCGAGCTCGTCGTAGCCCTGCGCCGCCTGGCCCTGGGGCAGGAGGTCCACGAGCCATTCCTGCATGGTCGTGTTGGATTCGTCGATGGCGCTTCCGATGGGAATCGTCTTGCTCGCCACCAGGACCTCGACACGTTCCCCGCCGTAGCCGCGGATGGCAGACGCGCGGGCCATGGATGCCTCCGACTGGATCGTCGCCGTATAGGCAAACACGCACAGCGCGGCGACGATGCCGCATGCCGTTGCCAAGATTGCCTGTTTGCGCTGTTTGGTCATGTCGCCTCCAAGGCCTTCGTTTTGGAGGCATGACTATGCGACGAAAGGCACCGAGCCAGCTACCCCGAGAACCTATGCGTTTTCGGACTAAATCAGGAGTAATCCCGGACCGATTCCAGAGCGATTTTCGAAACCCCGAGGTGGCGCCCCTCTGTCATTTCGAGCGGAGCGAAGCGGAGTCGAGAAATCTCTCCTGCAAACAAAAGGGGTGGCGAGAATCTCTCGCCACCCCTGCCTGCTGGCAAGCTCCCGATTTTGTCCCTCTCCGCTACTCTGCTCTTGGTTGAGGCGCAGGTGCGCGGGAGACCTTTCGCGCCAGGGCGGTGCAGACGGGAAGGCCAAGGATGGTCGCAACGTAGGCGATTCCCCAAATGCTGGCGATAGGCGCGAGCCAACGCACGACGAAGCTCGTTCCATCGGGAAACGTCTCGAATCCCGTCCCGACCGCCGTCATGCCAAAGCTCACGCAAAATGTCATAACCGTGGCAATCACGATTGACTGAAGCAGACCGAAGGCAAGTGCCCCCTGGTTCTCTGATCCGTAAAACTGGGCGAATTTCTCCCCTCCTCTGATGACGGGAATGATCAGAAGCACGACAAGCCCGATTACGGTTGCAAGAACGACGTTAATAATCAGTGGCACTGGCTCGAGAGGCTGGCCATTGTAAATCATCATGGCGACGCTCATCACCGCACCAACTACAAACGACATGGACAGGTCAATCGTGAAGATAAATCCAAAGCTTGGCTTCATGGCTACATCCCCTCATAATTTCCGCCGCTTACGTGCAAGTTCCAGTGACCGCGTCCATCCATAATGGCAAGGAGCTTTTCCAGAGGGGCAACCGTGATGCACTTCGTTGGGCACACGTCGACGCACAGCGGCGTATGATCCTTTTCGTGGCACAGCGTGCACTTGTCAAGTTGCGGGGCGCCAACATGGTATTTGCGCAGCTGATTGGAAACTTTCTGCGGCTTCCGACGAATCATTTCCATCCAAAGCTCATCGTAGGGAAAGTTGTTTTCCTCGCGGCAGGCTACCTGACATGCCTGGCATCCAAGACACGCATCCACGCGAACGAGCATTCCAATTCTTCCGGTATCCATTTATGCCTCCATCTTTCGAATCTTGCAGAGGGTCGAGCGCATGGGCGCGGTGGCAAAGCTCGGATCACACGAGTCGTCACCACCGGGTATGAGATTGTTGATGCAGACGTCTTCCCAGTCGTAGGCGGGAAGGTCGAGTTCTTCGCAATCGCTTCGCCATCCCGGGCGGGGAAGGGCAACGACGCCTGGGGCGACTTCAAGGGAAACCTGCGCCTTTGCCTTCACCTTGCCACGTGGCGAAATAATCTCGGTCCAATCACCCTCTTGGATGCCGGCTTCGGCGGCATCGTAAGGGTTGATGACGACAAAGGGGTAGGGGTAGAGCTCTCGTTGTCCAGGGACGTTGGTCCAGGCAGAATGGAAGAAGCTGTAAAGACGGAAACCGGTGGTGAGTACCAGTGGGTATTCTTTCGCGAGCTCCGGGGTGCTGAAAGGGCTTTCCTTGGGCTCGTGATAGACGGGAAGGGGCTCATAGCCAAAATGCTGCATCACGGGACTAAAGAACTCGATGCGTCCGCTCGGCGTCATGAAACCGGACTGTCCATCGGGACGGCACATGCCCTTCTCGTATTTCTTCGTCTCCTTGCCCTGCATGGATGCGGGCGTGTCGAGGTATGCGCCTTCGACGTACTCGTCCCATGTCAAATCAAGGCCGTGGAGCAGCTTCACGCGCCACAGGACCATCTCACGCTCGTCTGCCCACGGCCACAGCTCGGGGTCGAGTCGTTTGCCCCATTCCAGGTAGAACTTCCAGTCATCCCAGCACTCGCCCGGAGGGTCGACGGCGCGAGGCGAGGAGATGACGAGGCCCTTGAAGGTCTCTTCGTCAATGGTGTCGCGTTCTGACCAATCTGCCGAGGGCAGGACAAGATCGGCGTATTTCGCGGTGGGGGTGATGTAGAAGTCCTTCACGGCGATGAACTCGAGGTTGGGTGACTTCAGGGCCTCTGCCGTATGCTGAGGAGCCTCGTAGCTGTTTAGCGCGTCATTGGCGACGAAAACCATCATCTTGATGGGCCAGGGCTGCTCGGTGAGCACGGCGTCAAAGGTGTCGTAGGGAACGTTCGAGTTGCAGAAAGCCGCGTGGGCGGGGAACTTTTCCGCACCGATAAGCTTGGCTTCCGGGGCGTTCCAATTCCAATCGTCCGGGATGAGGGTTAGCTCGGCACTGGACATGGGACCCGGAACGAACACGAAGCCGCCGGGCTCGTCGATGCATCCAATGAGGCCCACAAGGCAAGCCAGGGCACGGCCGGACTGGATGGCATTCGAGTGCATGCAGCTCGGGCCGAGCATGGGATAGAAGGTCGTCGGCTTGTTTGAGGCCATGAGGTGCGCAGCCTCGATGATCTTCTCGGCGGGCACCCAGGTAACCTCGGCGGTCTTTTCCGGCGTCCATTCCTCCACCATCTTGGCAAGCTCATCGAAACCGTAGGTCCATCTATCGATGAAATCGGGATCGTAGAGCTTCTCCTTGATGATCACGTGCATGAAGCCGAGTGCGAGCGCGCCATCGGAACCGGGACGTACCTGCAAGAACAGGTCACTTTCGGCGGCAAGGTCGTTGAAGCGCGGATCGATGCAGATAATCTTTGCTCCCGTCTGGTCGCGATTCCGAAGCATCTTCTTCACTTCCGAGAGCATGACGATCGGGCTGATGCCCCACAAGACGACGGTCTGTGCATTTGCGACATCAGCGCCCTGCATCTGTCCGGCGCCAAGGGTCAGGGCGTGGGGCATGATGTTGGGGATGAGGCAGACATGGAGTGGCGCGAGATTCCATCCCTTGGTGCCGATTGTGCCTTTCAGGCGCTCGCCCCAATCGTTTGTCGTGCGACTCGTGCCTTGGGCGACGATGATTGATTCGGGGCCGTATTCGGCTTTGATGCGCTTGACATTGTCTGCGAGCATGTCGAGGGCCTCATCCCAGGAGATTTCCTCGAACTTTCCCTCGCCGCGCTCGCCTACGCGCTTGAGCGGTTTGGTCACGCGTCTCTTGTCCGAATGGATGAACCTTTGCGTGATGCCGCTCCCGCAAAACGCGCCCCGCGAAATGGGGTTGTCCTTGTCACCTTCGATGCGGATGATGTCATCGCCTTGCGAGTAAACGATGGCGCCGCATCTCTGGTGGCATCCGGTGCAGACGGTCCTTGTTCTCTTCTGCTCCATAGCAAACCTTCCTCTCTGCTTTCTGGGCCACTTGAGTTCAAGATTGTCGCGACGGAGCCAAAGTCGTTCATCCACCTGTGCACGTGGAATGCGGGAAAGGGTCTCACCTTGCTGGGGTGATATTGACAAACATGCCGGTAGGAGAAGGGCCGAGAAGACAGGAGAGGTTCGGATCGTTGCTATAATCGTTTGAGGTTTCTGATGAATCTCGGTGGGTGATCGCATGGCGGAGAGTTTCGGCAATCCGGTGCCTGCGGGGCGCAGGTGGATTTGCTGCGTTGCGGGGATGAGCCTCGCCGTTTCTGCTTTTATCGATTGCGCTGTCATGCTTCCGCAAGCACAGCAGCCCTATTTGCTCTGCGGCGCGCTGGCTCTTCTTCTGATGATTGCTTGGATATATTGGTTCAGGCCTGCTGAAATACTGTTTGTCGATCAGGTCGCGCCCTTGATGCTCGTCTGCATTGGCATCCTAGGCGTCTTGAGTCCCTTTCTCCCGCAGGCCTGGATGCCTCTTGTCGTGGTTTTCAAGATTCTGGTTGCCGCGGCGATTCTTCCTTTTTGGGCGAGACGACGCATCCTGCAGCATGAAAGCACTCAGGCCTCGCCGGGGCATAAGGTGCTTGCAAAGCCCGTTGCCTATCTCGTGGCTTACGAAGTGACGACATGCCTTGCCTTCGGTATCGTCTCGCAGACGTGCATTCCAAATCTCGTCATCGGTGGGATGAATGCCGGGCTGGGCGTCGGAGTTGCCCTCGGCGGTATCGTGGCCATGATCACGCATGCATATGCCGAGGTTCCCAAGGGGATAGACGTCCTCACGCGCATATCGCTCATCGCGATTGTCATATCTTGGCTCATCTTCGCGCAACCTGTCTGGATGGAACTTGCCCTTGCGTTGTGCGGGATGGGATTCGGTTTGTTTGCCTATCTCGTTTTGCGATTGTCGGAGGACTTGAGCCTTGCCTTCGACTTCAGCGGGCGCTTCATGCCCTGCGTCTTCATTATCTTCATCGTGGGCCTCGCCGCCGGACATGGTGTGGGATGGCTCATAGACAGTTCCGGATTCATGATGCAAAACCCGGTGATCGTCGTCGTTTTCTGTGTGGCCATTGTCGTTGTCGTGACGGTGTATGGGCTTAGCTCGGAGCGCATTTGGGTCGCGTCGGGCTTGGGTGCGCAAGAGGAGGAGCAGCCAGATAAGGGCGGAAAGTGGAAGGGTGCCTGCGAGACGGTTGCCAAGGCATACGGCCTCACGTCACGCGAGACCGATGTCCTGGTCCTGCTTTCTCGAGGGAGGAATGCGGCCTATATCGAAAAGGAGCTTGTCGTGAGCGGCAACACGGTCAAGTCCCACATGCTCAGCATCTATCGTAAGCTGGGCGTTCACTCCCAGCAAGAGCTCATCAGCCTCGTCGAGCAGAAGCTGGGTCAGTAAGCTTCCATCATGCAGTCTCGCCATCTACCCACTCGCTTGCTATGTGTCCATAACAAGCCTATTCCCGCAATGACGATTATCAGTAAATTGTGCGAGGAGTTTTTCCTTGGCTAGTTTTACAGGATCGATGCGCGTAAACGACTTGATTGTGAACATTCCTGCAAAGCGTACGGCCTGTTTTTTCGGGAAGATTGCCGTGTCTCGCGCGGCCCACAGCACGAGCATAGCGCAGAGGCCGCCGGCAATGAAGGTGCAGTTGGACTGATCGAGGAGAATCTCGTTGTCACAACGAAAACAGGCAAGTAGATCGGCGATAGCGCGCTGTGCCTGTTCCTGCAGAAGATGCTGAAGTTGGTTTGCGATAAGTTGACGGACGAGAACGATGTTTTCGCAGAAGAATGCAAAGGTTTGTTCCGCGAGATCCTCGAGTGTCATAGTCTCGTGCTCAATCATCTGCAGCTCGAAGTCAAGGCATTTCGCCTTGGCAACATATCGGACAATATCTTCTTTGCTATCGAACATTTTATAGAACGTCTGACGTGAAACGCCGGCCTTCGCGCTGAGCATTGTTACCGTAATCTCTGAATATGCGTGTTTTTGCATTAGATCCACGAGCGCCACCGCAAGCAACTTCTGCGAGCGTAGCGCCGATGGGTTGCTTCCCATGTACATTTACATACCCCCGAGTTTGTCAGTCTTCTCTCAGAAACATTGACAAGTGTAAGCCTTTCTTCAAGGATTAGCATTATAAAAGCTGACATTTGTCAGTAAAGTCAATCTACTAATTGAAGGGACAGCTATGACAACTCAGGCATCTGCGCGTCTTGCCGACAGAGACGAGGATTATGCGCGCTTTGGTATCTCCAAGACTCCGGGGTATTCCGAGGATGGCATTCGCACGCACGGCGGTAAGGGCACGTTCGAGTGGTGGTACACCGACGTGACATTCGAGGATGGCACCGCTGTCGTAGTGATCTTTTTTACGAAAAACTACTTTGACGCTGCGGGTCCGGCATGGCCGACCGTGGATTTCGAGATCGTCGATCCCAATGGCAAGCGCACCAACGTATGGACACGCGGTAAGAAGGGCACCGTGATAAACGCTACAAAGGACATGTGCGACGTGCGTCTCGACAAGAACTTCATTCGGTATGAGGACGGCAACTATCACGTCCATTACGAGGACCACGACATCCTCTACGATGCCATCATGAAGCCGAAGCTTCCCATGTGGCGCCCCGGTGCCGCGCACTGGATCTTTGGCGAGGGCACGCCAGATGAGAAGTCCTACGGGTGGTTCGTCGCGCAGCCGGATGCCGAGGTCGACGCCACCCTCGTCATGAACGGCAAAACGCAGCATTTCAAGAACGGGCAGGGATATCACGACCATAACTGGGGCAACGTTTCGCTCGAGAAGATTCTGAATCATTGGTACTGGGGAAGAGCGCACGTAGGGCCCTACACGGTCATCGCGTGTGACATCATTGCCGAGGAGAAGTACGGCTATAAGCGCCTGCCCGTCTTCATGCTTGCTCGCGATGGCAAGATTCTCAGCGATGACTCTCGTCTTACCAAGATCGAACGTGGCGGCACGCACATACATCCCGTTTCCGGCAAGTTCATGGATGACGACCTGACCTATACGCAGCAGGAGGGCGATGGCAGGGAATATGTTGTGCGCTTTCATCGCGAAGGGGACTACAACCAGCGCAGCATCCTCGAGGTGGTACCGACCTGGAAGAAGGTCCTCGCCAAACTCGCACGCATGAACCCGACGTATATTCGCGTCAAGGGCACAGTCAGCGTCGAAGAACAAAGCGACGGTGACAAGGATGTCTACGAGGCGCCGGGACTGTGGGAGCAGTATTTCATGGGTGCCAACAAGCTTGCCATCGTCAACGGCAAAACGCTTTCCCTGACCAAGTAGCGCCAGTTGCGTTCACGGGAGCAGGCGCTGCCCGCAGACGATTCTCAATTCGGTTTCCCTGCAGAGATCGCCTGCTTGGCAAATTCGGGTAGCGCCGCCTCCTGTGCCTTCAACAGGGTATCGAGAGGCCAGGAAAAGCCTGCAGAACACCAATCGAGGAACTGGTTCGTTATGCCTATGGCAAAGATGTCGATGCTGAGCTTGCGATAGAGCCTTTCGTCATCGTCCATCTCGTCACCAATCAACTTGGCGTAATACGCATTCTCGAGCCAGGTGATGAACGTCTCCCGAAAACTGTTTTGCCCGGCGTGCGCGGGTAGCTGTCCGAAGAAGCCACGATGCTCGTAAGCGTATTCATAGGCACGACGGGCGTTTTCGGTCGAGAGGACGTCCATCTGCGCGGTTTTCAGATAATTGATGGGGAGGTAGCTGATAAGGTCGTTTATGTCTCGAAAATTGTTATAGAAGGTCTGGCGCGTGGTGTCCGTCGCTTCGGCGAGTTCGCGAATGGTTATCTTGGAGAGCCTTTTCCGCTCACATATGCCCAGAAGAGCCTCGCAATATTGACGTTTCGTTCGATCTGTCTTCTTCAGCATGAGGTTCTCCGTTGACGGTCTAGAGCATATGCGATTTGAGGTTATTTGTCCATTTTTGGACAGGCAGCTTTGACTGTCTCTCGCATATCTTTCCCACGCCCCCTATCGTGAGGGTTGGCAAAGTGTCGAATCGTAAGATCGGGGGACCCAATGTACGCGGAAACCATCGTGATTGGCGGAGGCATGGCGGGAATGAGCTGTGCACTTGCGCTGCGGGAACGCGGCCGCGATGTCCAGCTTTTGACCGACGAGCTTGGCGGGCGCGTTTGCTACCGCTCTGACGTGGACAGTAACTTTGGAGCAGTTTTTTACATGGACAACTACGTTCATGCCAAAAAGATCCTCACAAGCAAGGGGCCGCTTAATGTCAAGTTGGGCGATCTCATGCTTCACACCTCTCCCGACAAGGCATTCAAGGGCATGAGTGCCACCATGGTCGCGAGTTTGCCGCAGATGCTCAAGTTCATGCGCTTCATGAAAAAGTCGTTCATGCCCGAATATGCTGCATATAAAAAAGATTGCGAAACGATACAGGTCAAGGATGCGATAAAGCGTCACCCGAGTATCGAGCGCTATTTCTACATGAAGGCAAGCGATGTTATCGAAGAGCTGGGCATTGACAAAATCTGTGACAACTTCATATCGAAATTCGCATACGCCTGTACGGGCTCGCGCATAAACGAACTGTGCGCCCTCGATTTTCTCAACGTGAGCCAGGGGGTGGTCGTCCCTCTTTTCGATTTTTCCTTCGATGCGGAAGCGATTACGCAAAAGCTTGGGGGCAAGGTCACCATTACCACGGTCGAATCAATTGAGAAGACGGCCGAAGGCTGGGAGGCAATCTGTGCTGATGGAGCACGCTGGAGCTGCACGTATCTAGTCGTAGCCACCCCGGGGCTTGTCACTCAGCGTCTGCTGGGCATCGATGAAGTGCGACAACCCACAACACTCGTAAGCTATTTGGTGCAGGGCGCGCCCAATGCGGAGATCGCCAAGGCGGGGGCGCACTATTTCAGTGACGCCTTTGACATCATCGCTTGCGCCAATCGCGGAGACGGGACATTTAACGTGTTTAGTCGTACCGAAATTGACCTCGGAGAGTATTTTGACGAGTACGAGGTGCTTTACTACCGCGTCTGGCCCGAGGCCCTGTTCACCTACGGAACTCAGATTCAAGATCAGGACTGGGACGAAAACCTCTTCATTGCCGGCGACATCAATGGATTGGGTTTGGAACCGGCGGCAATATCGGGCATCTATGCCGCAAATCGGATTCTGAAGGCCGCATAAGGTAAATGGAGGAGTGTTGAACATGGCAAATTTCTATGTGCCGGCAGACAGCGAGGATGCGCGCGCACTAGCTGCTAACAGGGCGACTGTATGGCCGGCTGTGGTGGTATGCATTCTCATCGTCGCTGCTGTTATCGCGGCATGCGTCTGGTGGTTTGGGACTGCCCCGACGCTTGCCGGATGCGTCGTGCTCGCAATTGTCGGGCTCCTGTGGCTCATCGTTGGGGGTGCGCTGCATGCATGCTCTAAGGAGGAAACAGATCGTTGCGCTACCGAGCTTCCTGGTCATGACATTTTTCAGAATCCTTCTGACATTCGCATCACGGGTGGCAAGTCCTATGATGCCGATTGCGCTCCATCCGACTTGTTCCCGTATATCGTCCAGATGAACCTCACCAAGGCAGGCTTTTACAGCTTCCAGCATTTCGAGCGGTTCTTTGGGTTTCATATTCGCAATGACTACACGTTGCGGCCCGAATGGCAGAATATACAACCCGGCGACTGGATGTACTACCACCAAAACGGTGCGGGAACCGGCATCGTCGACGTAAAGGAAAACGAGTATATCGTCACGTATTCCGATACGAGGTTCAAGCCGACTCAGGACCTCGCCATTGCTTGGCGACCCAAGTGGCTGAGCGGTTTTGCATGGACGTGGAACTTTGTCTTGGAGCCGTCCCATGACGGTGAGGGCACTCACTTCGTATCGTATTTGCAGGCATGGTGGCCGGAAGACACGAGCAAGCTACGGCAGCTCAGGCTTGTCCTGCAATGGGGACTCCCGTCTAACTTCATGATGAACGGGATGGCCCACAAGATGATCAAGCTCGCCGAAGCCGATGCGCGTGCGCGTCGAGCGGGAAAGCCGTTGCCGGGTTATCGGTACAGGCGCTAACGACGCGCAACAATGCATTCCCATGATTGCCAGGAGGGGGACACAATGAGCAGGGATGATTGCAATTTGGTAGACATCAATGGGAACGTGGTGGAGGGATTGCCTTCGAGCTACGACAACATTGACGAGCAGGGTAACGTTCTGTATCTGGACGAGGATCGCCTGCGACGCAAGGAAAAACCCGACAAACCGCTATGGAAAAACGCAAAGCGCGGATTGGGAATAAAGGATTTCATCGTCACGCACACCTCGGCACGACAATGGAACTGGGGCGTTGTTCTCAAGGTGTTCAAGACCATTGTCGGGATGTCTCCCGTTTTGAAGAAGCCCGACTCGTTGGGCGCCAAGCTCTATAGGAGGGCAATGCTTTTCGACCCCGCCGAGCGTTCCTATTCTGCGGGCTTTGCGTTCAATCTTCTCGTGGACGTTGACGAGAACACTGCGGAAAACCAGACGCAAGCGAAGCGGAAATCGACGAATCCCGACGATTCGGACAAAGACGCGATCGGGCATGTCGAGCCGATACTCCACAAAGAGGTGAGCGCCGACATGCAGTGCGCCCGCGAAAATGGGCGCCTGGGGGATAAACATGCGGTTTCTCAGGACTTGCATGATCACGCAGCCGGACATTCTCATGGCTGCACATGTGACGAGTGCAGTGCCATTGCGGGGAATCCCTCGAGACGCAAGACGGTCTCCATTGGGAAAAGCATTCCTTTCGAGGCGCAGCAACGCGTAATCGTCCCCATGGACCTCGTCAAACAGGCGATCATGAATGCAAAGTACATTGGCGGGATGAAGGAATGCCTCTGCCGAGCTGGTAATGACTGCAAGGATTACCCGCATGATCTTGCCTGCCTGTTTCTTAACATGGGCGGGAAAGTAGTCGTGGATCATGGTATGGCCGAGGAGCTTACGGTCGAAGAGGCCTTCGCACGCGTTGACAAGGCGGCCGAGCTGGGGTTAGCGTGTCAATCTTTGTGGGTTCAGGTCGAACAGCTTATCTGGGGTTTCAAGAATGACCAAATGGACACGTTTCTCGAGATATGCTTCTGCTGTCCGTGCTGCTGCGTCGGACTCAACCTTTCAAAGAACGCGTTGCCTGACATCAAGGATGGATTCCATCCTTCGGGTTGGACTGCCGTCGTAAATCATGATGCATGTACGGGATGCAAGCACTGCCTCGACAACTACTGCCCACAAGACGCCATCCACTATCGAGTATCTGATGGGAAGATGGTGGTCAACCAGGAGCGTTGCATTGGGTGTGGCTACTGTCGCACTCGTTGTCCAGAGGGAGCTATCAAAATCAAGCAGACGATGCCCATGCGTGACGATATGCTCGACTACTTCGAGGAAGAGGCGCGACTGAGGATTGTGCCCGGCAAGGAGTTCGAAGGCCGGCCAAGTCTCATGCCTCTCGACGATATCGCTGCGGTCATTGCCAAAGGGGGCGACTCCTTACCATAGGTTGCCAAAAGCCGGAGGCGCAACGCATCGAAACGGCAGATTTTCCCCGCCTACAGGTGTCGAATGACGCTGCGGAACTCTTCCTCGGCGTCACTCTTGGTGGCGGCGATGATGGTCTCTCCCGGATACAGCACGGTATCGCCCGTGATCATCACGAATTCGTCATCGCGAATGACGGCGATGAGCTGCGTGTCGTGGGAGAAGGGGATGTCGGCCACGCGCACGCCGTCGTGATGGTGCATCTTGAGGGGGAGCTTGGTCTCGACCATCACGATGTCGCCCTCGCGCAACGAGAACACCATGCGCATGTCGCCGACGATGGCCTCCTCCTCGACCATCCGCGCGATGAGCTCGGTCGAGGACACGGGCTCGATGCCCACCTCGTGGAAGATGCGACCGTTCTTGGGGTTGTTGACGTTGGCGATGCAGCGCGGGACGTTGAACGCGGTCATGGCAATCTCGCAGGCCACGAGGTTCGTCTCGTCGTGGCCCATGAGCGCGACGAAGAGGTCGGCATCGTCGACGCCGGCATCGAGCTGCACGGCCGAATCGGTGCCGTCTCCTTCGATGATGAGCACCTCGGGCGGAAGCGCATCGGCAAGGTGGTCGATGGTTTCGCGGTCCTCCTCGATGATGGTGATGCGATGGTTTTGCTCGAGCATCATCGAGATGAGGTATTCCGCCGTGGTCGATCCGCCGCTAATGACGATGAACATGCGATCAGCTCCTGATAAAGCGCGAGAGACGTCCGAAGTCCTCGCGAGCTACGCAGACGATGGCCACGTCGCCATCGTGCAAGATGGTGTCCAAGGTGGGTAGGATGGTCTCGTCGTCATGCTCGACGGCGACCACGCGCGCGTCGTAATCCTTCTCGAGCTCGCTGCACGACATGGTCACGTCATCTTCGAAGTTGAAGGCGAAGCGCACGAGCTCGTAGCTGCCAAAGGTGTCGATGTGATGACCATGGCCCGACTGGATCTTCGAGAATATCTCCTCGGCGACGAGCGTCGTGCCGCAGGCGAAGTCGATGCCGAGCTGCGCGTAGGTCTTTTCGCGGCGCGCCTCGTAGAGCCTGGAGATGACATGCGGCACCTCGTAGATGCGGCGGGCGACTTCGGCGATCATGAGGTTGGCGTTGTCGTTGCTCGTAACGGCTGCGATGACGTCGGCCTCGTCGATGCCCGCGTCCAGAAGTGCGCTTTCGTCAAAGCCGATGCCGCGCACGATGCGGCCGTTGAAGTCGCGCCCGAGGTTCTTGAACGAGTCGGCGTTGCGGTCGATGACCGAAACGTTGTGGCCATCTTCGGATAACAGGGTCGCAAGATGGCTTCCGACGCGACCGCAGCCCACGACGATGATGTTCATGACGCGTGCCCCCTCCGTTTACTGCGCGGTGATCACGTCACAGCCCATGTACGGACGCAGCGCTTCGGGAACCGTGATGGTGCCGTCGGCGTTCTGGTAGTTCTCGATGATGGCAGCCATCGTGCGCCCGACGGCCAAGCCGCTGCCGTTGAGCGTGTGGGCAAAGCGCTTCCTGCCGTCCTCGTCGACGTACTTGATGTTGGCACGACGCGCCTGGAAATCACCGCAATTGCTGCAGCTCGAAATCTCCTTGTACGCGCCGTAGCTCGGCAGCCACACCTCGAGGTCGTAGGTCTGGCGAGCGGAAAAGCCGAGATCTCCCGTGCACAGGCTGATCACGCGATAGGGAAGACCCAGCTCCTGCAGGATCTTCTCGGCGCAGGCGGTCATGTCCTCGAGCTCGGCGTCGGACTTCTCCGGATTGGCGAAGCGCACCATCTCAACCTTGTCGAACTGGTGCACGCGGATGATGCCGCGCGTGTCGCGTCCGGCGCTGCCTGCCTCCTCGCGGAAGCACGGCGTGTAGGCGCAGTAGCGGATGGGTAGCTCGGAGCCGTCAAGCACTTCGCCGGCATGCAGGTTGGTGAGCATGACCTCGGCCGTGGGGATGAGGTAGAGTCCCTCGGTCGTCTTGAAGAGGTCCTCCTCGAACTTGGGCAGCTGACCGGTGCCGGTGAGGGTCTCCTTGTTGGCGAGCGCGGGAACCCACCACTCGGTCGAGCCCCATTTGACGTGCTCGTTGAGCATGAAGTTGATGAGCGAGCGTTCCAGACGAGCGCCGGCGCCATGCAAGGCGTAGAAGCGCGCGTGGGCGAGCTTCACGCCACGCTCGAAGTCGATGATGCCAAGCTCGGGGCCCAGGTCCCAATGCGCCTTGGCCTCGAAATCGAACTCGCGCGGGGTGCCCCAGCGGCGCACCTCGGGGTTGTCGTCCTCGTCATCACCGACAGGCGTGTTGGGGCCGGGGATGTTGGGAATGGAATAGGTGAGGCCGTTGAGCTCTTCCTCGATGGCCACGAGGGCGCCATCGAGGTTGTTGATCTCGTCGCCCACATCGCGCATGCGGATCTTGGCGTTTTCGGCTTCCTCGGCATTGCCTTCCTTGAGCATGGCGCCGATTTGCTTGGAGACGGCATTGCGCTCGGCCTTGAGGGATTCGACCTTCTGGATAATCTCGCGGCGCTCCGCGTCCAGTCGGCGAAACTCATCGTAATCCCATTTCGCGTGGCGGTTTTTCAACGCCTCCTCGATGACTTCGGGGTTCTCGCGAATGAAGCGAATGTCGAGCATTGTTCCTCCTGTGCCTGGCGTGATGCGCCGTTCGAAATGTGATGCGAGCAAGTATACCTCTCACGGCGCGTTTTGCGGTACCATGCGACCCGTGACTTTTAGCTGGGAGATAGCGTGTTTGACGAATACTTCGCATACTTCGGCTTGACGGGCGGCGTCCTTCTCATCATCGGCGTCGGACTTCTGCTGTTTCTGCTGATCGCCATCATCCTCGAGCGACGCACGAAGCTGCTCTTTCCCGAACGCCAGAAGCCCAAGGCGGAATCTGATGACGATTTTCTGTCCTTTGACGATGACGAGGATGACGAGTGAGTCTACGGGTACACTTAGCCCGACCCGCACATGACCAACAGGACAAGGGAGCACGACATGATAAAGAAGCGTCTCATCGTATGCCTCGTTGCGGTGGCCATGTCCTGCACCTGCCTGTTTGCGTTTACGGCGTGCGGATCGTCCGATGCCAACGACCTCGTCGGCGAGTGGAAAATCAAGGATACAGACGTCACGGTCGTCTTCTCGGGCACGGAGTTCAAGCTCGTGGGCAATACCTTCGATTACACGGTCGATCCCGGGGCAAAGACCATCACCTATAAGTCGGGTGACGCGACGGGAAGCGCGAAGTACACCTTTAGCGACAATGGGCAGCAGCTCACGCTCGACGAGAGCGACGGTGCGGGAGGAACGAAGACCACCGTGTTCGACAAGGTGTCAAGTGACGGCAATGCCGAGCCGTCGGCCAATGGCGTGGCTGAAGACGACGCGCCTGCCGCTTCCGAATAGGCAGCCACTTTACATCTATTTTACGTATCTCCACTGCCGTCAAGCGCTACAATGTTCCAACGCTCGCAAGTGCGTCGCGTGGGCTTGGGCGGCATCATGTCCCGAACCTGGTCAGGTCCGGGAGGAAGCAGCCATAAGGGACCGCTGACGAGCGCCCATACCTATTCGGGGCACTTTTGCGCGAAGGGCGCACCGCGGTGCCAACGTAAAATTACCGTGGCGCTTTTGCGCA
>ERZ837910.377-NODE-377-length-70039-cov-33.558199_pt1 | contig 70039 bp, 56 predicted proteins | sample MGYA00519940_ERZ837910 | MGnify/ENA primary metagenome ERZ837910 (study PRJEB31850, sample SAMEA3708825) | human gut metagenome | biome: human gut; feature: human-associated habitat; material: faeces | place: China | collected 2014 ... | reverse complement strand
AACTATTATCCGGCCACAAAGTTATAGAAATTTCATCATCTTTCAACTTATAATAGCCATAAAAACCTTCATAGCCTCCACTTTTATTCATACAATATGCCAAAAAGCTACCTTTTTGAAAGCCATAAAAGATGCTGTCCACTTTCTGCACTTTACCGTCGGGATACTGATATTCACGCAACTGCCATTTTCCAACCCAATCGGAACCTCCGTCATTCATACAAGACGTCAATCCCGATACTGCACACATCAAAAGTAATAGAATTGTCCCATTCAACAATTTTTTCATATACCTCTTTTTAATTTATGGAGCAAAAGTACGCCGAACCGCTTATCTTATGCCCTCCGATGCAGTTAAATATAATTAAAATGTACATTTTGTTGGTTTTCATGGTATATATTTCTAAAAAACAAGAACTGTTGAACAATCATTCAAAAAAAATTGTTAGCTTTGTTACATTAGACCTAATAAAAAGAAAGGAGTATTATTATGAAAGGATTAAATGTTTTAGCAGCATTTTTAGGTGGTGCAGCAGTAGGTGCCGCCATCGGTATTTTGTTTGCCCCGGAAAAAGGAGAAGACACGCGTCAAAAGATTGCAGAGATTCTCCGTAAGAAAGGTATCCGGTTGAACCGTAATGAAATGGAGAACCTCGTTGACGAGATTGCCGCAGAAATCAAAGGCGAAGCAAACGAATAAATCAAACCACATTTCAAAACAAAGCCACTATGTTTGCAGACGACAACAGTATTGAGAATATTCAGCAATTATTTTTAGAATTCAAGAAGTATCTGGAATTACAAAAGAAATATACCCAGCTGGAAGTAGCGGAGAAGCTAACCATATTGCTTTCCACACTTATACTTGTATTGTTGGTCGTCATTCTTGGCATGGTGGCTTTGTTCTATCTTTCTTTTACGCTGGCCTATATATTAGACCCGATAGTGGGCGGACTCATGGTAAGTTTCGCCATGATAAGTTGTTTCCACATCTTATTGATTGCACTGATTGTCATATTCCGCAAGAAAATCATTATTAATCCAATGACCAGATTCATTGCGGGATTATTCATAGATAACAACAAGAACTAAAATATCATGAATATGAATGATATTTCCAATACAGAGATCCTTACATTAGAAGACCTCCAACAGCGAAGAGCAGAAGCATTAGAAGAATTGCGTACTCAGAAACAGGTCATGTCCGACACCGCCCGAAACTTATTTGCTCCGATTGCCCCAGCAGCAGATAAAGGAACCGCTATCATGCGGGCATTTAACACCGGAATGGCAGTCTTCGACGGAGCAATGCTTGGAATAAAGCTAATGAGAAAAATCAGAAAAATATTCAGACATTAACAAATCACCCCATAACAACGAACACTCCCGGCATGCGTGCTCCACACAGCTTGCCGGGAGTGTTTCCATATTCGGACCGGAAATTCCTAAATACCTATTGCTTGTCCGCCAATTACACCTGCAATAGCGCTTGCCACTGCAATAATCACTTTCAGAATCTTATCCCAAACTGATACTTTTATACTCATTGTCCCTAAATTTTAAATTATTACTCGATAAATCATAACTCTTCTCATCCCAACGGATCTTCTTCCTCTCCGCCATCCGATTCGCCACCGCCGGAAGTTCCACCTTCAACGGCTGCTTCCAGCCATTTTTCAAACTCCACGCCCTGCAACAAAGCGCGAGTAGTACCAATAGCCGCCGGACGCGTATATTCCGGGGTAAACTGGCAACGCAACGCCGTAACTTGATTCGGGTTTACATCTTCTGCTTTTTCCGTCCCCTTACCACGCGTACGGGCCTTCATGGTGAATGTACCCAAACCATTCAGACGTACTGTACGACTATTCAACAGATGCATCCGCATCGTCGACATCAAGTTACGAATTACGTTCTGCACATCACCCGGCGTCAATGACGATTTTTCGGCAATACTTTCCGCCAGCAACTGCGTATCCACAACTTTTCCTACTTTCTTCAAACTCAGGTGCCATGTCTTTACACCCTCTTTCGTTGCAATCTGCGACTGTCTCGCATAATAAAATAGAGGCATATTATCTCTCCTTTACATTTTAAATTAGACTTTCTTTAAATTTTCATTTCGTTGATCAACGATGCAAAGGTGAGAATATACACAGGCATAAACAAAGAAAACAGCCCCACCGGAGCTGTTTCCTAGAAATACTTTATAAAACTTTCATTTCATGACAGTTACGTTTGCACTGATTCAGCCTATAACATAACAGTCTATATTGCGCTTCTCCTTACTAAAGTTCACCCCCACTTTCACCAACTTTCTCCCATCTAAAGTATAAGGTATCAGATACCCTTTTTCATCTATCTGCTTCAGCGCTTCTTCGGCAGTTCCATTCAGCTTGAACTCAAAAACAAAAATAAAGTCTTTTGTTTTCACAACTGCATCGGCACGACCACGAGCACTACGAACTTCCGTTTCTACAAATTGTCCCATCAGGGTGAAGACAACATAGAAAATCGCCTGATAATGACGCTCAGTATTCTCACTCAGTTCATAAGGCATACCTGCAAAAAACACCTTCAGGCGCTCCATAAAGGCATCAATATCTCCCGAACGAAGCTCCCGGATAAACTTGGCGATATGAAAACCCGTTTCATCATCAGAAACATTGGTATAATAAGGTACCAAAAAATTCAGAAAGCCGTAACAGACCTCATCATTAGGAAATTTCAAAGTATAAAGGTCTACTTCTTTATCATAATGCTTTATAGTCAGATACCCGCTCTGATAAATCATAGGAAGAGGATTATTCGCTTCCGCCCGGTACTCGCTGAAAGCGGAATTAGTTGTTTCGATGCCGTTTATTAAAAGACGGAGATCGTAATCACTTTGCTTCAACAAATCAACCAGGTAAGTGGGTGTACCTGTCTGAAACCAGTAGTTACCAAGCTTCAACTTCTGCAAAGCATTCAACACACTGAACGGATTAAAAAGCCCGACAGTAGTATCCTCACAGAAATGATAACCGTCATACTGCTTCTCAAGACGATCAACAATTTCCTCAAACGTCAGGCCCAGAAACTCACCCAGATTCTTTATCTCAGGCACAAAGTTACTTGACAGTTCCTCTTTCGTGATGCCACACAATGAATTATAGGCATAATCCATACTGATATCATTCAACTGATTCAAGTCACTGAACACACTGACCTGAGCAAACTTGGTTACCCCTGTCAGGAATACAAAACGAAGATAACGGTCCGCACTTTTCAACACGCCGTAAAAAGCTTTCAGCGTACGGCGGTATTCTTCCAACAACGGCTCATCAAGGATAGCCTGAAGCAATGGCTTGTCATACTCATCAATCAGTACTACTGCTTGTTTGCCGGTTTGTTCGTAAGTACGCCTAAGTACTCCTGCAAAACGGGAAGCAATTGTATCTTCTGCCGCATCCTTTCCCCATCGATCTTCCCACAGACTTAGATTACGAGAAAGCACCTGTTCCAGTGCTTCCTTACTATCATATTTTTCGGCGTTCAAATCCAAATGAAATACCGGATATTCTTTCCATTCGGTTTCCAATTTTTCTATCGCAAGTCCTTCAAACAAGTCCTTACGTCCTTGAAAGTAAGCCTCAAAAGTGGAGATAAGCAGGCTTTTTCCGAAACGACGTGGACGACTCAAAAAATAAGGCACAGAGGTAGATGCAATCCGATAAACCAATGCAGTCTTATCTACATAAAGGTAGTTTTCTTCACGTAGTTTCTCAAAAGTTTGTATGCCTATTGGCAATTTGCGCATTTGTTCCATTCTATTCTTTTTTAGAAGCCATATGCAAATATACGTTTTTTCGTTTATAAGTTTTGAAATAATTAGCAAAAACACCGGTATAAACAAAGAAAACAGCCCCATTGGAGCTGTTTTCTGAAAATAGATTAGATACCGTTGATTAGTTGTCTATTATAGACAGATGCAAATTAATCTTCATTGATTGTACAGATGCTGACGCGGTTCCAATCAGGTTCTTCAAACATATTACCTACACCCTGACCTTCGGCAGTTATACGATTTGCAGCAATCTTGTATCTGTTGATAAGCATATTCTTCACTGATTCTGCACGTTGTTTAGCGATACGAGCATTTACATCAGCATTTCCTTCCGGAGAAGCATATCCCTTGATAGATACGGTTGCATTTTTATGATTCTTCAAATAAGTAGCGATACGCTCTACATTAGGAGTTTGTGAAGACTCTACAGAAGTACCGCCTTGACGGAATGTAACAACAGATTCCAAAGTCTTCTTATTGTTGGTAACAGTCTCTGTAATTACTTTCGGAGCCTGATTTTTACAATCATTCAGTGCTTTTTCCAAATCAGCAGCTTTCTGGTTGGCATTCTTCAACGCAGCAGCATTATCATCAGCTTCCCGGCGCATATTGTTGATTTGATCATTCAAAGCATCTATTTCCGATTGATTATACGGTTTCACAATGGTGAAGTAATGTTTACCGTTACTGCAACTGAAGTGATACTTCAATCCGGCTGTAAACTCCCATGCGGCACGATTGGCATTGAAACATACATTGTCAGTTCCGTCTGCACTCATGTCATATACCAAAGCCGGTTTGAAAGCCAAAGTCCATGCTTTCTCTTCTCCCAAATTGAAGTTGAAGTTAAGTCCCAATTTGCTTGACATACTGTTAAGGTCACTTTCACCATTTACAGCATAATGCAACCAACCGATACCGGTAACAGTCTCTACCTCAAAAAGTCTCGGTGCACCGGCATAACCGCCAAACAGATTGCTTAAGTTCAATGTACCCAGCACACTCAGGTTCGTATTATCAAATGCTGTCCGACTTGGCGTAGTATTGATGCTTGTCATTGCTTCAAATCCCAAACCTAATACCGGAGTTACCTGCTTGTCCAGTCCTACTCCCAATACAGCCCGCATATTTTTGAAAAAAGCGCTATGAGTAAGCGGAGTAGTTCCACCAGCATTAAAGCCTACCGACCAATTATCTGTAAACTTGTTTCCTTCTACTGCTTTCTGCGCATTAGCTGCAATAACAGCCATGCACAATACCAAACTTGCAACAATTTTTTTCATGTCTGTTTATAATTTAAAAATTCGGGGTGCAAAGATAGAAATAATACAACATAACAAGCAATATTTTCAATTCCCAATTAACAAAAAGACCAAAAAATCCTACAATTTGAACAAAAACGTTTTTTATCCATATTGTAAGCACTCACTGTATAGCTATAATACCCATAAAGGTATTATGTTATATTTTTGATTAACAATTAAGTTCTTTTACAATATTCATTAGCAGAAGTGGCATATAATTCTGTATCGTCGGATGTTAATTTTTGTAAAACATCTGCAATATATTTAACAGGCAGAGTCGTTCATCAGTTTCCGTATCCGAAGAAGGAGAAAGAACAACCTTAACAAAGAAGGTGCAACGAAAGGAATGTCCGTCACCGTAAGAGGGCTTAAACGAATCTCTTCCATTTCTGACTCACAAAGACGTTTCTTGTTATCACGATACCATTTGATGAAGTTACGATATTCAACACCTTCAGATACGCAATAGACATTGATTAAGATCTACCGAGGAGCTACAGCCGTTTGATAATGAAATGAAAAATCACTGTAAATTCACTCATGTGCATTGTTTGTCGATTTTTAAATTCGAAGCAAAGATATGAAGTAGATAAGAATATATCAAGAACCATACAATGAGTACTTATCGTTCTTTTTACGGCATAGTAATTACAATCTAATTAATTTTATCTATATCCCAATGATACCTTGTCTTATTCCGGCCTCTGAGACCGAAAAAACAAGGAACAAATTGACAAATATTTCTTAAGAGCATTATCACTGTTTGTTCATCTATTAATCGTGGTGGAGGAACACGTCCTAACATTCGTAGGTCAAACTTCATGCGTTAAAGAAAAGAATGTATTAAAGCGACTTAACAATGTCAACAAAGCTCTCCATTACATACTCAACATCTTCCTTTGTCATACGAGTGTTGAGAGGAAGAGTTATCTCATTCTCAAACAAGTGGTATGCGTTTGGATAGTTCTTGATGTCAAAGCCGAGAGCCTTGTATGCTGTCATCATTGGTAGTGGCTTGTAGTGCACGTTGGTAGCAATACCACGCTCAGCCATCTGCTCGATTACCTTGTTGACCTCTTCACGTGTGCGCCCCTGAAGACGAACAAGATATAAATGATGAGATGAACAATGACCCTCTGCCTTGTGGTTTAGATAAACTACCTTATGGTTAGGATCAAGATTTGCATTAAGGCCATCAATCTTCTCGTTCATGTACTCTACATACCCAATACGTTTCTGGAGCATTGCAGGATAACGATTGAACTGAACGAGCCCCAAAGCTGCCATGATGTCGGTCATGTTGCACTTGTACCAAGGACCGATAATATCGTATTCCCAGGCGCCAAGTTTAGTCTTTGCCAAAGCATCCTTGTTCTGGCCATGAAGAGAGAACAACTGAGAGAGACGGTAAATGAACTCATTCCAAGTCTCACCCTCAATGAAAGGAACCGGATTTCCACAATAGACCTGCTGACACTCTACTTTCTCATTGCCAAAAGGCAGATTCCAAGTCATCGCCCCCCCCTCTGCGGTAGTAAAGTTCTTAACAGCATGGAAACTGAATGAAGAGAAATCTGCAATCTCCCCCGCCATTTGACCATTGCGAGAGGCACCGAACGAGTGGGCACAATCATTTGAAATAACGATACGCCCTATTAACTTCTGAATATCGTTCTTTGGTGAATACTTGGCAAGAATCTCACGACGACTCACCATCTCCTTGATCTTGTCCACATCAGCACATATACCTGCGAGATCCACAGGCACGATAACCTTTGTACGTTTAGTGATAGCTGCTACCAACTTCTCATAGTCCATCTCCACATTATCTTTCTGTGAGTCCACCATCACGATGGTTGCTCCCACATGCTGGACAACAGAAGCAGAAGCTGTATAAGTGTATGCAGGCATGATCACCTCATCACCAGGGCCTACACCAAGTATATGAAGTACCATCTCCATGGCAGCAGTAGCCGAATTCAAGCACACTGTTTTCTCGGTGTGAACATATTCTGAAATAATTTGTTCCAGTTTTTTAGTGCGGGGACCAGTTGTAATCCATCCGGAGAGGATTGCATCCCTCACTTCATTTACCTCCGCCTCCGTCATATCTGGCGGACTGAAAGGTACACTTTTCTTCAAATTTGTGCTCATACTATAATTCTTGAATATATATAACCGTTTTATCGTTCTGTTATAATCACTTTAAAAGTCTGGAAGATAAGTTTTATATCGTACCAGAAAGATACATTCTTTACGTACTCCAAATACAATTTAATCTTCTCCTGCATAATTACATTGATGTAGTAATCTTCAGGATCCTCTGCTTCTTCCATTAGTTCGTTCTCATTGCGAAACTTGATAGAAGCAGGATCCGTAATACCAGGGCGAACATCCAATACATGCATCTGTTCCTCTGTCCAGTAATTTACATAGTGACGCACCTCAGGACGAGGGCCAACAAGACTCATTTCACCACAAAATACATTAATCAGCTGAGGTAATTCATCCAGCTTATATTTACGGATAAAATATCCAGAACGAGTGATACGCGGATCATGACCACCAATGGTCACAAGACTACCTTTATCTGCACCTACTCGCATCGAACGGAACTTAAAAATACGAAAGTCCTTGTTGTTGCGTCCCACGCGTACCTGACGATAGAACACCGTACCTTCCGAGTCCATCTTAATCCATATTGCCATCACTAAGAAAACTGGGCTCAACACTAACAATCCACATCCGCTGGCAATAATGTCAAATAATCGTTTCATATATCTACTTGATTTCCTTCACATAAAAAATTTTCTTCATCGCATTGCCCACCACATTCATCAGCACCCAGAATGTAGCCTGTACTGGATTCATCTTCTCCGCCACACGAAACAATGGATAATGCGCCCAAATACGCATAAGAATAGGTTTCGGTGTAATCGAAACTGCACGTCTCCGGTAACGAGCCAAATTTTCCTCTAGCAGATAGCAAGGAGCCTTCTTCACCACCTTCAGCCACATAGCAGTATCATTATTTTTGCGTATATCTTTTACTTGAATAAGGCCAATTTTCTCTGCATCATACATCACAGCCAAACAACCAGGCCAGCAGCATGTATACATATCAAACTCTGAAACCTTCTTCTTTCCCGATACGAACACACCTAGCTCCTTCCCATCCTCACTTATCTCCATATACTCATGGTAGGTAAACGCATAAGTATTCTTCACCATAAACCTCAATTGGTGCTCCAGTTTCTCTGGTAGCCAAAGGTCGTCCGAATCAAGGAATGCAATCCATCTACCTTTTGCACGACGAAGAGCATTGTTACGCGTAATGGCCGCACCCGAGTTCTTCTCATTACGCGCATACTTAATACGAGCATCCTCACAAGCATAAAGTTCCACTACTTTATCTGTATTGTCGGTAGAACAGTCATCCTGAATCAAGAGTTCCCAGTTCTGATACGTCTGAGCCTGTATACTCTTAATAGTTTCTCCTATAAATTCGGCGCAAGCCCAAGTAGGAGTGATAATAGATACCAATCCGTAATCTTGCATAAAATATGTTTTTCTAATTTATCTTATATATACGTTCCATTTGTTTCATCTAGATTTCTATACGGATTCTTGCTATTGGCATGTGTAAACAATCTATTGGAACATATTCAAACAGACGAAATGCACGAATCCATCTTCGCCTGTAATAACTGATGAACCAATAGAAAATCTACAGTCGGGAATACTGTCGGTAAGTTTATAGAAGTAAATTGATATTCATACTCCTTTGCAAAGTATGCCTACAATATATCATCTTTCCAAGGATTCGATCTAAGTTTAACCGGAGTATTATACATCTCTACTACATCTTTAAAATAATAAAAATCGATGTATTTTTGACTAGAAGAATCTGTAGGAATTTGCTGTATCACATAACCAATCACCTCCTCACATGCCCCATAACCAAGCATCAATATCATCACTCTGATGATACTAACCAAAAACTCCATATATGCCCGTCATTCCTTGTCATTTTATATACATGAGCCGAGAAACATCCTCTGCCAACTTTGTCTGCAGTTCCTTACGACGTATATTTAACACCTCATTCCTCTGCTGTATCTGAACTGCCATAACTAACGTAAGCGTCCCCAACATGGTATTCCCCCTTCAGGCGAGTTGCCAATAAGCACTCATCACTTGTATTGGATATTAAGTTTTAATTTGTTTTCACTATTAGTTAGACTGATCGTCATCGGTAGTAGGTTCTCATAATCCGTTCGAGCCTTCGAGATCTCCGTCATGTACCTACAGAAAAAAGATCGGAAGCTGCTTGCAGGTTTCAATGGCAGCAAGATTGTCTATCGCATACTCACCGTCTTTGCGATAAGTAAAAAGCTGATTCCAAAACTTATGAAGATAATTCAAAGCTGTTTGCATTAAATCACCCATACTCCCTTCAGGTAATGCAAACAAATCATAAAGTTCACTCCGTAAAACATTAACAATCCCATTCATATAAGTATCATTGCTCTTTTCCTTAGCCTTGTTTACCGTCAAATTAGAACTTCGGTAGTCATCCGCACGCTTATAAAACTGGCTGTTTGCTCCAAAAAGAAACTGGTTTTCTCACAGCCTTAATTATAGGCATCTTTGAACTTGTTACGCACACAAGCAAGGCAACACATGTAGGTTTTCCTATGACCGAAATGAGTCTGATAACGGTTGAACAGAAGACACGATAACAAAGAAGGGTGATATGAGTATTGGGAACAACCTCATCATACAGATGCTCTTGGACATCATCATCGCAAGGAAGATATACTTGCCTGATGCTGTCATCAGAGGATTTCATTTTCAGAACTTCAAAATAATATTCTTCGATTAGGTTGACAACCGTACGGACAACTTTAGGCTTTATTACTTTCAGAATCACTGTACTGGCAGGAAGTTTCGAACGGTCACATTTATGTTCGATAAGACCATCCACCACTTCTTTCTTATAGGTAGTCCCCTTACGACTAGCTCATCAGCCAAGACCACAATACGCTCAAGTAGTTGACTTACTTTTGGAAAGCACTCTTAAGCTATTGTCTGGAGTCATCTGAGGATGAGTCTGTATCAGAGCCGACTCAGCCACAAACTGAAACGGAGGATTCTTCCACAAAGGAATCAGAAGAAGAAACACCTTTAGTCTGAACAAGAACGTTTTTTTACAAGTCTTCACAAACCAACTATTAAAATCACGATAAAGAGCACCTTGCCTTAAGCAAAAAGAATTGATAGAAATTCCTTGGAATTCCCCCTCAGTCTTGTAGAGGAATCTTAACTTTTCAAAATCACTACTACTATACATAATTTTTTTAGTGTGCAGCAAAAGTAAAGAGTAAAGTAAAGCAAAACAGGGCAAAACTCCATTTTTGGACGCTTACACAACTAACCATTATCTCTTTAACTGCATTGGCATACTTACTGTCTAATCCTTAGAGTTGGCACAGTTTGAAGACAAGATCAAATATATACTGATACCTAAATTAGTTTAAAAAGGATATTTGTCATTAATCGAAAAGTTGATACCATTTCTTAGCTATTGCATCACCAGCAAAATCTTTTATAGATTCCACCGCTTTTAAACCCATCTTCTTTCTTTCCTCTGGGTGTTCAATCATGTAGCAGATAGCATCTGCCAATGCCTGCTTATTCTGATTCTCAACTAGTATACCATTGATACCCGTCTTTACAATATCAGAAGGCCCAGTAGGGCAATCAAAGCTAACAGCTGGCAAACCTTGTGCCATAGCTTCGGCTATCACCATTCCAAATCCTTCAAAACGAGATGAAAGTACGAACATTGAAGCTTCACGCATTGCAATAGGCACATTATCAGTTCTTCCTTTCAGTATAACCACATCCTGCATTCCCTTTTCTTTGATATAATTACCAATCTTGTCACGGTAGTTTCCATCACCATAGATATAGCACTTCCAGTCGGGATGCTTCTCATTTACTAATGCAAAAACATCTACGAGAGTATCAAAGCCCTTCTGGTACTGAATTCTTCCCATAGCAATAGCAATTTTATTGTCCAAAGGAGAGTGATAATACTCAGACACAACTACTGGATTCGGGATTAAGACAGTATGCTCCAACGCAAAGTGTTTATCATAGCACCCCTTATCCAATGAAGTCAGAACCGTAACCTTCTTACATCTCTTGTATATATGGAGACGGATTTTCTTTATTAATGAACTATAATAGTCGTAATATACATGTTCTGTTACAATTACTCTGTTCATATCCATTCCGGCTAAATAGAGCACAAATACATTCGGGAACGACTGACCAATAATCACATCATAATGGTTCTTCTTAAAGAAATTTCGTACAGTGAAAACATTGCTTAACATCTTAACCATTCGCTTAAACGAATGAGGCTTAGCATCATAGTTCTTTTCGGACAAGAACTTGATCGCACAATTATCGAAAGGATACCACAATTTTTCACCAGATTTGAATTGTGAAACAATCTCGATTTCAAGATCACTTCTGTCTTTTGAAAACTGTGATATAAGGTTTGATGTTACTCTTTCGATGCCTCCAGTATGAGTGATGTCATCAATAAAGAAACAAATATTCATATTATATATTATTGTGGTTTACTACCGATAAGTAGCTGTGTTAATTTATATTGGTTAGAAATTATACTTAACAACCAAGAACTAACGAATGTAACAGAAAACAAGAAAAGCACTCCGAGGTAGCAATTTGTTGTATCAAGCCAACCTTTAATAGCAGGCGTCATTATTAAGCAAGCTACGATTATCTGGTGAAAAAGGTAGATCCCCATTGAATTGTCTGATATATTCTTAACTAACAACCTTGCCCCCTTTGGAATAGCAAAGTTCGGAATTAACGTAATAACAATGATTACCAAAAAACTTGCGTACTCCCTTATCACCTTATCCATAAAAAGAGTTCGAGGACACAAAACAAACAACAATGCAAAAGATCCGATCAGACCCAACCAGTATTTCCAATCATTATATGTCTCAGTCACACCTCTTCGTTGCAGAATATAGCCTAAAAGAAAAAATGGCAAGAAGTAGAATATCTTTGTAATCTCTAAGAAATTAATTTCCGCAAAAAATGGAAAAATCAAGAAACTTGCCGTAACTAAGCCTGTAACCAATCGATCATTTTTTACAGTTTCTAACAGATACCATAGACCTGGGGATAAAATAAACAAGCCAAACAGCATCTGTAAAAACCACAAATGACAAATTCCATACAAAAGCTGTTGTATTCGATACAAATCACTGAATATCAATAAAACGCCACCCCCTATTACAAAATAAGGGACAAGCAGTCTCAAAACTTTATTTTTGTAAAAAAGTAAAAAGTTTTTATAATGTCCTTTGTGTTTCAGTATCCAGTACAAATAGCCAGATATAAATACAAATACCGGCATGTGAATACCTCCCATCAATGTAGTCAATACCTTCATAATAGAATTATAAGGACCCTCACCAAAAGGCCATGTGGGACTTGCATAATAACAGGTACAATGATAGAGAACTACCATTGTCATTGCAATAACTCTATATAGTGTCAGGTTGTCTGACGAAATTTGATTACTGGTTTTCATTTGATACGATTGAACAATGGTTTAAGTGCATTTTGGGGCAAAAAATTCTCTGCTTTCCTTATACAGTTTTCTTTTAGCCCAATTATCTTGTAGGGATGGTCAACAATATTATCTAAAATACTTTCAAGCTCTGAATTAGTATTGAAATCATAACCTAATCCTGTTACATCTTCAATAACTACATCAGAATAGCTCTTCCATCTTGCAGATATTACAGGTACGCCAGCTGCATATGAATCAATGATTGTTCCTGGAATTCCCTCTGTGTAGTACTGAGTAGGAAAGAGTAAAGCAAAATAACCTGAAAGAATCTCAACACTTTTATCAAAAGGGACATTGCCTTTATAGCAGATTGAGTCATCAAAATGTTCCTTTAGTTCAGCAAACCAAGCTTCGTCCTCCCCTGGATCTACAGGACCATAGATATCAAGCAAATAAACCTTACGCCCATATTTCCTATTCAACTTCATCACAAGTTCAATTGCAGTACCGACACCCTTTTTCTCTGTAACCCTTGAAAAAGTGACCAACTTATATGGTTCTGAGTAAATTGTTGGCAGATTCTCCTTCTTTTCAATATTCAGGGGCTTACAGTTAGGCACCACACAAACATTATCAAATCCAATTTGTTGTAATGCATTCATCATAGTTTGCGTTTCCACATAGATACCAGAAAACTGATGGAGTGCTCTAATAACCTCTGTTTTTCCGAGGAGGAGATCTTGAAGCCAACCACCAATCACAGAATAATGTAACCTACAGTGGAAAATCTTATTGAGCTTTGTCAACAGTTTAGCCAAAACCATCAATCCGTTATGTGCGGGAAGAATAAGAATATCCGTACAAGTCATCATTGCCCACACTAATTGACACGTCAGCAACAACCTACTATATTTTGCTAACGTGTCTATTCTATAAATCTTACCATATTTTGCTTCCAAAGCATCTGCCAAGATGCAAGTCTTAACTTCTTGCCCCCCCTTGGGAACACCCCACAAACGAAACGCTCCACACACACATATTTTAGCCATAATTACTCTCTGATCTTTTGAATAGCCTTAACTATGAAAGCCAATGATTTGTAAAGAGCATTTCCATATTGCTTCTTCCAACAATCTGCATATTCCTTAAATACTATATCTCCCGTTATATCATACATTGCTCGCATTTGAGCAATATGCAAGTTATGATAAAACGGGGATGCAAATTTACCATTGAAGTCATACAGACTCCAGTATGAATTTTTGAATCGAGGAAGGACTGCTAATAGAGTTTTTTGTGATTTATCAAGTTTTGCTTTATATAGTCCTCTGTCTTTAGTAGCTAAAACATAATCATAAAGCCCCCACCATGCAAAAATCCATCCGTTCATTACGACAGGTTGGTTTGTGTACTCCCAGAAAACGACATTTTCACCAAAATACTCTGTAGTTCCTCCATCACGAAGGTCTATAAGCATAAAGTCGATTGCTTTTTTTGCCGCTGTAAGATATTTGCTGTCTCCTGAATATATATACGCTCTAACCAAAACAGAGGCTCCTTCTCCTTGTGCCATTGCGCCATAAGGAGCTTCTGGATAAACGTGTGAAAAATTGTCCCACCTTCCTTCATCATCCAATTTATTTAAGGCCCATTCAGCACATTGTATGAATTTGTCAATATACACTTCATTATTCTCGATTAGCCACAAATCATAACACCCCAAAGCATACTGAAATATAGCAACAGGAAAATGTATACTTTGTCCATCAAGTTGCTTAATCAAAGGAAGTTTGTTGCTATTAAGGATGCTTTTATCTATAGTTACCTTTTCAGTTAAGTCGTTGTAATAACCTCTTATCTCATTTTTACTATACACCTTCCCGATACTCTGATTGACATGCTCAACACTTCTTCCCGCGAGCATTTTTGCCCATCGTTGTATTTGTATAATATTTATTGCCATTTACTCATATAGATTTTGTCGTAACCTTCATACATCTGCTCAGCCGAGAATTGTTTCGATCTGTTTCGAGCATTCTTTCCTATTTGCTCTCGAAAGACATCGTCAATAATCAATTTTTTGATTGCGGATGCAAGATCGGTTGCTATAGGGTGTATTAAAAGGCCGGAAACACCATCCTCTATCATATCAGGAATACCACCGACAGACGATGCTATAATAGGCACACCACAGCCCATTGCCTCTACAAGTGTAACAGGCATACCCTCATAAAGAGAAGGTAATATAAAACAATCTGCCTCCTTAAGGAAAGGATATACATTACTCTGGAGGCCAGAGAACTCAATCATATCGGTTAAATCTTTTTGCTTCACTTCCAGTTTCCGGCTCTCTTCATTACCAGCACCACCGATAAGATTAATATGGATATCAATTCCATCTCTTTTGAGAATTTCTGCAGCTTCGATTATTGCACCATGATTTTTCTGAGGATTAAATCGCCCAATATGCACAATTCTAAATGGCTTTGAAGCAACATAATCATGCTTAACAAGACAACGGTGCAAATCAGAACCATTATAAACGACAGGTGTCTGCGATTTTGTGATGTGATACTGTTCCACCACAGTATTTTGAATGAGCGGACTAATACTTATAGGAACTACATTATTGAATTTGTAAAACCAATAAGCCAGTTTCTTACGATATCCTTCCACCTCCTTAGATGCTATATTATGAACTGTATGAATTCGAACCTTCACTCTTGCCAAGATAGCAGCGGGAATAGTATATTGCATCACATACCTATGAGTATGTACAATGTCAATACGATAATCCTTCATCACACGATATAATTTTTGTATGACGGAAAGATCCAGTCCTTGTTTTTTCCCCAGATAGAGAATCTTAATACCTCTATCTTCCATCCTCTCTGTAATAGGAGAATGGAAGTCGAACAAACTTACAACAACTACATTATATTTACCAGAAGCCTGTAGTTGATAGCAAAGAGTCTCACACATTATCTCTGCACCAGCAAGCCCAAATTCAGGCATCACTTGAAGGATTCTTACTTTATCCATCAGAATAATAGTTTAAAGTCTTTAATCCATTCAGACATTGAACCTGAAAAGATTGATATTGCATTAAGTAATAAGATTGCTCCGAAAAATCCGAATCTAAGCACTTTGTTTCGAATATTCTTCATAGCAATTGGGACCATAATCATAACTGCAGGAGTGAAATATCGCACCAGCCTTCCCAACAAACTAAATGAGGTCCCAAAAAAGGCTAAAATTGTCGAAAACAATAAAATAACCAATAGAAGACGATTGATACCTTCTTCAAAAACTTTTCCTTTAAAGATGTAAATAAACGATATTAGATAGGCAGATCTCATAATGAAGTCTGTCATGTTCGATAGACCAGACTTTGTACCAGTAATATAATTATCATAAGAAAGGCCTAAACTATCATTTAACTGACCAAGATATCCAAAAACGAAAACACATGCCACTACCATTAACAAAATAGTAATTGCCAATTTCTTTTTATCCGACATTCCGTAGAGGAAGTAGATAGGGAAGAATAAAACTGATGTCATATGCATGGAGAATGCGAGCAAACCAACTAAACAAAATCTATTCAGGTCTCTACTGATTATATACGGATAAGCAAATAGCCAAATAGCCATGGCAATATGCTGTCTCAACACAAAAAGAGACTGCGGAAATTCTGTAACCAGCAACAACAAGATTGGCACTGCATAATACGGAGAGTACCTTAAAAAGAACTTGTGATACGAAACCACCCAAATAATTGCAATACTACAGAACAGTAACTGATAATTATAAGAAACCTCTAAACATAATTTATTAACAATCAAATAACCATATTCACTAACAATAATCGCTTCACCCCTTAAAACTTCTGACCAAGTCAATTTTTTGGCAAATTCAAAGATTTGTAGATAAGTATCTAAATCCGGAAGGCTATTTGGATCAACAAATGTTCTCAACACAAAGATATCACCAAATGCTATCAGGCAGTAAGTCTTTCTTTTAGTAGCAAATTTCCCAGGTAACCCAGAGACAAGAAGTGCAAGAAATATGCACCACACTAAATTCCATATAAGGATTTGCATAACTATTTCAAGCAGGAATACATTCGTACAATATTTTCAGAATCGATTTCTAAAGAAAAACTATGTATTGCATGTTGACGAATCTGCTCTCTATTACAGTTTTTAACATTATAAATCAGGAGTTTCAAATTAAATCCTTTTTCAAAGCAAATAATTGTATTATCTTCAATCATTGACTGCTCCACCCAACAAGCAGCGACTTTTGAGCTAATTACAGGAAGGCCACATGCCATATATTCTGCTAGTTTTGTAGGGGAAGCCACTTGATTCATCACAACATCATCCCTAAGCAGGAAAGCCACATCCGCAGCGTTCAAATAATCTGAGACCTTATCGAATGGAGAAGCCAAAGCAATCACATCATTTGACAAGTAGTCCAGATTTAATTGCTTTAGTAGCAACTCGACTGTATCTACCTCTCGTGTCAAAATTAAAAACTTACAGTCATCAACGATGTTGTGAGTATCTGCAAATATCATTAATGCCTCCTCTATTTTCTGCCACTTCATCAATCCGCCTGCATATACAAATACAAAGCTATTGTCCGAAATGCCTAGCTGCTTTCTCATCACAGTTTTTTTATCCACTTCTAGTTTGAAAATATTCGTATTTACTCCACATTTATAAACAAATACTCGTTCTTTATTGACTGAGTATTTCTTGACTATATGTCTTTTCATTTCCTCCGATTGGCAGATTATATAATCTGCCTTCTTCGAAGTCAATGCTTCTAAACGAGTAATATAGTCCAAACGCCATTGCACAATATTGAGATTGTTATATGTATACTCTTCAGGAAGAGCTCCATGCATATCGGTAATATACTTGCAATTCAATAAACCTTTCATTTTCATAGCCGAACAACTTGTCGAATATTCGCCAACAATTATCTTTGGCCTATGTCTTAAATATATAAACAGGATGACAATCGAAGTCCACAGATCACAAATCCACTGAATAAAGCTAGAATTTCCAGTAAAGGGAACCAGTGGAACGTAATATTTACGTACAACATTATCTGTAAGATTGAAACGCCAAGTTTTCTTAACCTGTTTTCTATCTCTTAACGAATAGAATTCTACTTCTATACACTTGGTTTTTGCGATATTGCAGATTTCGTTATTTATATTTCGAATTCTCCTTATCTCACCAGAGTTAGGATTTGGAGAATAATGAAAATGAATAATCATAATTACAGTAAATCTTTATAGGTTATTGAAGTAGAGAAATAGTCCAATACTTTGATACTCTTGTTCGTCATACCAGTTTGGTCTTTAGGATGCTGTATGAAGCATAACAAATTCTTGTCTTTATACATATTAATAACGATTGGTATGCTGTATGGACTAAGATAAAGCGAAAGCATTTTCAAGTCATTATCCATCTTATAGCTTTCATCGTACGGATCGTTATCGTTGCTTCTATAATGTGTTCCGTCTGTAAGGTACTCGCAATTATTAGTCAACAATTGATACAATCTCTCAACAACTTTCACAATAAATGGACGTTTCAAAGGTGTAATTGGAATCTCAAGGAATTCTCCGGCCGGATCTTCCTTACACACATCATTGCTAAAATGGTAAATAGAAGAATCTGGCATTACCCTAAAATCATAAAAAGAGTTGGTATGCTTTGCACAAAACCCTTTACAAGGCGATGAGTCAATCTTGATTCCCGCTTTTTGGAATCCTTTCTTCAATTTGTCAAAAGGTTGTACTGCCCATCCACCTGCTCTGAAGGCAACGATCTTGTATTCTGAATCAACCTCACGTGCGATGTTTGTAAGCAGATTTGTTCCTTCTACAAACATATCTACAATCTCCTGCTCAGAGAAGCTATTGAGACTATAGTGACGAAACTCGGAAAAGTCCCATGTACCATCGCCATTATATTTAGCATCTACCCAATGAGGATGGATATGCAATTCGATACGGTGGCCTCGGCAAACCATATCCTTGAGTTGATCAACGATGAGTTGGTAGTCTGCCAAGGTACGTTCAGTATTTGCTTCTTTCAAATACTTAAGCATCTGCCAATCTACAAAGAAGTTACCCTTAAAGCCTACAGAATCCATTGCATTGAGCAGGAGGTTGGTTGGTTCTATCAAAGACTTCACAACCGTCCCTGACCTATCGCCAAAGAATAACTCGTAGTCGTATGAGAGAATGATTTTTTTCTTCTGAAACATAACTTTATCTGTTACCTGTAAGAACAGGCATTATGGGCTTAAACAATTTATTTAGTACGTAGTAGTAAACTACAGATATTCCATATACCATAAAGGGACTCAACAAATACAATAAGCATAGTAACCATTCGTTCTGAAAAGAAGAGCATTGCTCAAGCTTGAGACAAATGGAAGTAGGAGCAATAAACAATCCGCATGCATGTATGGCATATACAAAGAACGAGCTTTGATCAATGATGTTAGGGATAACAATACAGTATTTCTCATTGATTGATTTTGCTAGCCATACCATTGCTATTGCTACTAATATAGTTGTTGTCTGCTGTATGTATCTGAACCCTTCCTGAGACTGCGGATATTGATATAGTCCAATAGCAATAGATACTACAGCCAAGAAGACAATAAGCCAATTGAGCGACTCTGAATTTATCAGACAAAACTCCTTTTGATCAACAGCCATATAAGCTCCCAAAGTGAAGAACAGAAATGCATGTATGCTGAAACCAGGAACAGATGTCCATAACTGTGTTACATATAGTAACATCATACCAATGGCCAGCAATCCTTTCAGATACCTGAGCAACAAATAGATAATAGGAGTACAGAAAGATACGACAATAAGATCGCGCAGGAACCATAGCGATAAGTCTGCCGGACCATACATAGGCATTGACCAGCCTAAAATATTCAGGTTCTTCTCTCCCCATTGATGGCAGCACCACAGTGACTCCAAAAGATTGAAGCTTATGGGGTAACCGCTAGCATGCCATTGATATACTTGATATAAAAACTCGTATGAAGCTGAAATGGTACACCATACCAAATAAGGTACAACCAAAGTCTTCACTCGCTTGCTGGATTTGACTTTGTATACATCTAAAGTGAACTGGTCTACTCGGTAAAAATACAAGAAGCCAGAAATAAGGAAAAAGAGTCCGGTAGCTGATGGGGTCAATATATGTCCGAACAAGTTTTGCAACATATTGAGCATTTCAAAATTCCCCCCCATTCACATAACTAGTAAACCTTACAAGTGTACAGTGGTTGATAATGACCAAAAGCAACAGAAATGGCGCAAATTGGATATAACTGTCAGTTTGCTTGAGTTCATTATTGTTTGCGTTTTCAAAGATTTTTTTTAATAATAGCTATTATTTCTTTCAAAGATTCATTCTTTGTTATTATTGACAGGCCTACATAACATACAAAAAAAACGAATCCTCCAACAAAGAATTGCATGTACATATTATCAAAGCTATAGACAGGAATTAAAGCAACAAGTACACCAATGATACCCAATACCATGCTAGGTGTAAAGTCTTTTATTTGTTCCCAAATAGATATTCCGATTAGTTTTTTTGTATACGCAGAGTTTAGTACCATAGCCAATAGGCCGTAACTTGCCTTACCAACACAAAGGCCTATTAGTCCAAAAGGCACAGATATTATAAGAATCAGGAAAGCAGTAACCTTTTTAATCACCTCCAGTTTGAGAGCTAGGTCTGCTCTACCTTTAACATAAATCAGATTGCGATTTATGCAGCTAATATGTTCTAGCAAAAAGCCACAACAAAGGATTTGCATAAGTACAATAACGTCTGCCCATTTTTCTGTAAGAAGAATCAGCACCAATGGTTTTGCAAGAACGAGCAAAACAAACAACAAAGGCATTATTATGTAGCTAGACAATGATATGTATTTGCGATAAACAGAAATCAATTGGCGCTCATCGGTTATTTTGCTCATGATTGGAAACGTGACACGAGAAAAGACCTCAACACAAGTGTATGCTGGCATCGAAGTAAACTGTTCGGCACGTGAATAATAACCTAACTGAGCTGGAGTACAGAACTTTCCAATTATTATAGGATAGAGATTAGCGTAAATTTTATCAATAATACTGGCCGCCATCAAACGCGTGCCAAATGGGAATAAGCGGTAAAATGATGATACATCGAAAAAGCATACAGGTTTCCACCTCTGAGTGATAGTATACATACCGGTCATCACAACTGCAGAGGTTAAATATTGTCCTACCAGAGCCCAAACTCCCCCCCCCTTAAAAGCAAGTATAATACCTACTACACCTGAGAATAATGCTGAAATAACAGTAACTTTAGCAATAGCCTTAAAATTAACATCAACAGTCATTCGCACTTTATGTATAGCAGAGAATGAAAATATTATGATTCCCAAACTCTGAACCCTTAGATATAATGTAACATCGTTATTGTAGAACGATGATATATAAGGAGCCGCGAAAAACAAAATAAAATAACAACATACAGACAGTAAAACATTGAATGTGAATATTGTTGAATAATCACGCTCAGTCTTATACTTGTCCTGGATCAGTGTCGTAGCAAAACCTCCATCTATGAATACCTGTGATATTGTAATGAACACAAAAATGATAGCAACGATACCATAATCTTCAGGCATAAGAAGACGAGCCATTATGACACTAATCACAAATTGAATCACCTTTGTTGATGCAGACTCTACAAAGGACCATATTACTCCCTTTACAGATTTGCTTTTAAGATCTTCTACCATATCAAGTTAGTATCTTCCAACTTTTATGATTTGTTCCCAAAAGTTACTTTCTTTACAAAACTCTATAGGAATACTCCTGAAATTGCGTTCGTAAAGCGGTGTCTGATAAACATTAGGATCAGCATGCGCATTCTTCTTTGGTGTCATGAAATCCTTTCCATAAAGAGTTTTCAAGATTTCTACCGAGTTTAATGGAATTTTAATTTCCTTATTTCTGAACTTCCAAGCCATAGTTGAAGTTTCATAGGGCACAACAACATCCTTTGCTCTAAAAAGATTCATATTGCTTGAAAACAACCAGTCATGGCCCGTAATAGCCAACGGAAGAAAAATGTGTGATTGTGAATTTACATCTATATATGAAAAATAAATATCACATGTTAACCCTTTGAACTTCATAGGAAGTTGGCATCCTTTAAAATCAGAAGCGACAAAAATATTACTAAACTCAAATCCGTGTTTTTTCAAAGAAATCAAAAGATTATCCGACAAGCTTCTGATATCAAGTGCCATATCAATATCATCATCATGAGGGATAAAATCATGATTTCTGTATATTCCTAACAAAGTACCAAATATAGGAACAAAAATGATGCTAAGTTCACTGGCTACATCGTAATAAGCTTGTAATGCTTCACCACCAACGTCCTGTAGTAATGCACATGCCTTTTTTATCTTTCTTTCTTTTTTAATCTTATCTATTCCAATAATTTCTAGAATAGAACGAATAATTGTTTTTGCAATCATATCAATCATTACTTTATTATGACATTATACAGCAGGCGTACAGTATTTTTGTCAAGCACAATAGGGTTATTCTTAAGTCTTGTTGTATTTATTGAGTTTGTAAGTATTTGTATTGAAACATTACGTTTGTTATCAACTGGATTTACTAATACTAATTTTGACAGCATGTATTTAAATTTACTTATTGCTTTTTGCGCCGTATTACAATCCATTGCCTTAGCTATATCATTGAATATACAAATAAGGTGTTCTATTCCTCTTGTATCTACACAATAGTTCTCGTGATACAAATTATCAAGCATATATTTCCATATAACAGGCAAACACACAGCTACTGCATGCCCATGAGGGAATCCATAAAGAGAAGTAATCTTGTAACTCATGGCGTGAGCTGCTGTAGTTTGAGTAATGTTGATAGCGCGACCGCTGTAGTTAGCTCCCAACATGACATTAGCAGCTGCCTGATCATCGTTCTCAAAGATGTACTTCTCCCAGTTCTGCATAATGAGTTCAATCGTCTTGCGACTATACTCATAACTTTCTTCAGTCGAGTTGACTGACCACCAAGATTCGATGCCTTGGCAGAGAGCATCCATCATAGTACACTTCTTCTGATACTGAGAAAGCGACTTTAGAACAGATGGTTCCAAAAATACGTAATCTGGCAAGATACCATCGTTTGTGACGGTCTGCTTTGCTCCCTCGTAATACATAACAGCATTGTGTGTACTTTCGCTACCGGTTCCAGCAGTGGTTGGAATGGCAATGAAAGGAATCTTAGTACCGTCAATTTCTACACATGCATTTACCAAAGGAGGAATGATTGCATCATTTCCCTCTTTGGCCAATACTGCAAGTTTTATACATTTTGCCACATCCATCGGACTACCACCTCCAATAGCCAAAATACCATCGCAATCCTCTGATTTGAAAAGTTCGATCCCCTTACTTATTTGTTCATACAATGGATTAGACGTAAATTCTGTAAAATAAACCTTATCGATATCCAGCGACTTAATCATATCCCTAAAATTGAGCGACTGGTAAGAACGAGAACCGGTAACAATAAATAACTTCTTACTACCACTCTCATTCAATACCAAAGGTAGTTTATTGATCCCTTGAATGATATTTTGCTGCATAACCTAATTCAATTACTTCTGAAGGAAGGCCATAAAAGATTCTTTGTTTTGAATAGGAGTCGTAGTAGGACGACCGAGATTCTTACGGTTACCCTTTTTGACACAAACCTGCAGGAGTACAGGACCTTCTGCATTCTTGATTTCAGGAAGTCTTGCTTCGAGTTCCTCCATGGTCTCTACCGAACAAGTTGCCACATAACCCACTGCTTTAGCAACAGCACAAAGGTCGATCTTGAGACCAACAGTAGGCTGACCACCTACTGAATCATGTGCACCATTATTGAACACTATGTGCACATAATTTTTACACTTCATGCTGGCGACAATAGCCATATTGCCCATATGCATAATACTGGCACCATCGCCATCAAAGCAATATACTCTACGCTCAGGCTTCTGGAGTGCGATACCAAGAGCAATCTGCGAAGCGTGACCCATAGAACCCACAGTGAGAAAATCGCGTTCGTGACCTTGGTTCCATGTGGTACGTGCCTCAAAAAGCTCGCGCGAAATCATACCGGTGGTTGATACAATGCAGGCGTTATCCTCGATGTTCGAAGCTACTTTCCGAATTGCTTCCTCGCGAGACATGGTAAGGTCGTTCATCTCAACATCCCGAAGTTTGTAGGTATCAAAGGTGTCCTTCTCGATAACAAGTGCATAACACTCGTTGGTAACCTTCATGAAGTCGGCAGCAATCTTAATCTGCTTTGCAGCATCCTCTTCCTCTTTAGGTAGAATAGCATAGTTAATGCCCATGGTATTCAACAGACCGATAGTCACCTTACCTTGCTTTATATGCTGAGGCTCATCATACACACCGGGGTGACCTCTCCAACCGATAACGAGCAATACTGGGATATTGTATACCTCTTTATCGGTAAGTGAAGCCAACGGATTGATTATATTACCCTCACCGGAGTTCTGTATATAAACGACAGCTACCTTGCCTGTTGCCAAATGATAGCCAGCAGCAATACCCATAGCCCCCCCCTCGTTGGCAGCTATAATATTCTGCTCAGCAGGAAGGTTATCGGTAATGTAGGCACAGATATTTTTGAGTAGTGAATCAGGAACACCAGCATAGAAATCTATGCCATGTTCCTTAAGAGTATTTACGAAAAATTCAGGTCTCACCATAATCTTTGATTAGTTTTTGGTTCCAGGAATAAGTTCGAGAATCTCCTTGATAGGCATGCAGTACTCATTTGCAGCTTCTTTCGAACGAGAGTGCATAAGGATAGACTTAGCGCAGTTCATCATTGCAGGATAAGAAGCACGAAGCATATGGTTAGCGTAGATTACTACATTGATACCCCAAGATACTAGTTCCTCCTCGGTAAACTGATTATAAGTGGTAGGAACTACTACAATAGGTACATCAGTATACTTAACACGAAACTGGCGACAGAATTCTTTGATGTCCTCACCGGTTTTCTCCTTTGAGTGAATCATGATACCGTCAACACCAGCCTCAACATAAGCGAAGCAACGCTTAATAGCATCAGAAATAGGTTTGCCAGCGATGAGCGACTCACAACGAGCGATGATCATGAAGTCATCAGTAATCTGAGCGTTCTTACCAGCTTTGATCTTAGCGCAAAAGCCCTCGATAGTATCCTGAGTTTGAACAGCATCTGTACCGAAAAGCGAATTCTGCTTCAAGCCTACTTTATCCTCAATGATAACTGCCGATACGCCAAGACGCTCAAGAGTACGTACGGTAAATACGAAGTGCTCGAGTTTGCCTCCAGTATCACCGTCATAGATAAAAGGCTTAGTAGTTACCTCAAGAGCATCATTCAGGCCATGAAGACGAGTAGTCAAATCAACAGCCTCAATATCGGGCTTACCTTTAGACGTAGAATCCGTGAGTGAAGAAGCCCACATTCCATCGAATTCACGCTTTACATTATTCACTTCTACGCAAACATTCTCAGCAATCAAACCGGTAAGGCCAGAGTGTGACTCAAGTATGCGCACGATAGGTTTAGCTGCAATAAGACGACGGAGGCGCTTCATACGAACCTCAGGAGTAGTACCGATTTCCTTCAAACGCTGGTTGAGCATAGAACTGGAAATACCCTGAGTATAAGGTATGTCGATTACCTTACCGCCCCACTGCGAGATGCAATCTATAACACGCTGGCGAGTTTTTTGTTGAACACCCTGTTTCCAATCATCACCATGGAGTACATAATCAGGACGTACTTTCTCTAGATTAGGAACGTAATCAAGAGTAGTTTGAGGAATTACCTCATCAACACCCTTGAGATTAGCAACGATCTCACTTCTCTGCTCGTAAGTTAGATAAGGCAGACGCTTATAACTAGCAATAGCCTCATCAGTAAGTACACCTACCACCACGCGACCAAGTTTCATAGCCTCGTGAATGATGTTCAAATGACCAGTATGAATGATGTCAGCAGACATACCAACATAAACTGTTTTTTTTTGTCCATAATGTTTGTTATTGTAAATACTCAATTTAGGACACCGCCTTAATAAGGCACTTTGAAATGTCCTAATTAAAGAATATGTTAAATAATGAGCTCTAAAATTAACATTAATTCGTTGCCAAAGTGATTTTGCCAAGAATCATATTAGCATAATCTCTGTACCCATTAATGATATTTTTGGGATATTGAATGCTTACGCACTTATCCTTATTACTTTACCTTAATTCACGCTTCAAACTCAGAATTTCTTGTTTTAATTATCTTGGCCGAAACACCAACAACTATTGAATGAGGAGGTACATCTTTAACAACCAAAACATTGGATCCAGCTTTGATATTGACATTATTTCCAATGGTAGGGCAGTTGACCTTATCACTATAACCGATAGTTGCTTACTGATTAATCCAACAATTCTTACCAATGTGTCGGCACGAAATAATGGTAGAAAAACTATGCTCGATAAAGCCCCCCCTTCAATATTTCTACAATTGATATAAAAATTGAGGTAGTGGAATAGTCTGAGCGACTTCAGTAGAACTGACAGTACTCTAGAGTGACCTCTCATACGGTATACCATCTGAATTCTGAATTCAGGATAGACTATGAATAGTCACCAAAATCCACAGTGTCTAAGACTAGAGTATCGTTAATAGTCTACCTCCAATCTTGCCCCAACAGCAGTATTAACATACTCATTTTCATATATATTACTATAATGTTAAATTACACCTCATAGCGGTCTGTGTCTTTACCTGCGAGCACATCGGCTATGCGACGACAAGCTTGGCCATCGCCATAGGGGTTGGCGGCATGTGACATCTGCTTGTAGGCAGTTGCATCATCAAGGAGGGTACTGACTTCACTCACGATCTTGTCATAATCGGTACCCACAAGGTGAACGGTACCCGAGGCGAGAGCTTCGGGACGTTCGGTGGTGTCACGCATAACAAGAACTGGTTTGCCGAGCCCCGGAGCTTCTTCTTGAATTCCACCAGAGTCGGTAAGAACAATGGTGGCTTTAGCCATAAGATGCACAAACTCGAGGTACTGCAAGGGCTCGATGAAGAAGAAATTAGGACGGGTTAGGTCTTCACCAAACACCTCATGAATTGGCTTGCGTACATTTGGATTGAGGTGCATCGGATATACAAAGTCTGCTTCAGAATACTTCTCACTAAGATCCTTCATAGCGGTGACCATGCGGATAAAGCCATCGCCGAAGTTTTCACGTCGGTGGCCGGTGATAAGGACAAGTTTCTTACCACCATAAAGACGGGTGACGTCATAACCAGCATTAAGTAGGACTTGGTTCTGCTCCTGAGCGAGGACGGTATCGGTATTAAGTTTGTCAACGACCATATGGAGAGCGTCAATCACGGTATTACCGGTGACATAAATATTACCATGGACCTTCTCCTCCTGCAGATTCTTCTCGGAGAGTGGAGTCGGCGAAAAGTTATAGGTGGCAATACGCCCAGTGATTTGGCGGTTCATCTCTTCAGGCCATGGGCTGTAGATATTGTGCGTACGGAGACCTGCCTCAACATGCCCCACGGGAATCTGTGCATAGAAAGCGGCTAAAGCTGCGGTGGTGGAGGTAGTGGTATCGCCATGAACGAGAGCTACATCAGGACGACACTCTTTGAACACGTCAGACATACCAGTAAGAATGCGTGAAGTGATGTCGGTGAGATTCTGACCTTGCTTCATGACGTTGAGGTCATAGTCGGGACGAACGTCAAAGATGGTGAGTACTTGATCGAGCATTTCGCGATGCTGACCGGTAACGCACACAATGGTTTTAAATTCGGTATGGCGCTTCTGGAGTTCTTTGACCAAGGGACACATCTTGATGGCTTCCGGTCGGGTTCCGAAGACTAACATAATTTTCTTTACCATATTAATAAGTGGGGTTATCTAATATGTTGGGGTATTCAGTAAAAATTCAAATATGAGTATAATCCAATAATTTTTAATCTCTGCGGAAAACGTCGCGTGTGTATACCTTATCCTCTACGTCTTTGAGACAATCATCAAAACGGTTGGCGATGATTGCATTCGACTGAGACTTGAACCGGACAAGATCGTTGACTACCTTACTCCCGAAAAAGAGATCGCCATCGGAAAGGGTGGGTTCGTAGATGATGATGTTAGCGCCCTTGGCTTTTACACGCTTCATAATACCTTGGATAGCGCTCTGGCGAAAATTGTCAGATTTCGACTTCATGGTAAGACGGAAGATGCCGATGGTAACTGGTTCTTTTGAACCGTCATACTGGTTGTTTTCACTATAATCATACCAGCCAGCCTTGCGAAGTACGGCATCAGCAATATAGTCCTTACGGGTTCTGTTACTCTCTACGATAGCAGACATCATATTCTGAGGTACATCCTGATAGTTGGCAAGAAGTTGCTTGGTATCCTTTGGCAGACAGTAACCGCCATAACCGAAACTAGGATTGTTGTAGTGTGTGCCAATGCGTGGATCAAGACCAATACCGTTAATGATGGCGGCAGAATCAAGCCCCTTGACCTCACTATAAGTGTCCAACTCATTAAAATAGGATACGCGAAGGGCAAGGTAGGTATTGGCAAAAAGTTTCACAGCTTCCGCTTCTTTCAAACCCATATAGAGTACAGGAATATTCTTGGTATCCTTGTACTGTTCCATGATGGGATTCTCGACAGAAGGACCTTCTGCTCCTTCAACAAGGAGGCGGGCAAAGGTCATGGCAGCCTCCTTCATGTGATTGCCTTGAATCTGGCGGATGGCTACATTCTCCTCCTCCCATTCTGCTCCCATCATCTTGGGATAGCCTACGATGATACGGCTTGGATGGAGATTATCGTAAAGAGCCTTGCTCTCACGAAGGAACTCGGGAGAAAAGAGAAGTCGGAGTTCACGACGTTTACTGTCTACCAATGGCTCCATCTGTGCAAACTTCTGTGCGTATTTCACATACAATGAACGGCAGTAGCCCACAGGGATAGTTGATTTGATAACCATGGTTGCCTCAGGATTCACACTCAGTACAAGGTCAATGACATCCTCGATGTGATGGGTATCGAAGAAATTCTTTACTGGATCATAATTAGTGGGAGCAGCAATCACTACAAAATCGGCATTCTTATATGCTGATGCACCATCGAGCGTGGCAGTAAGGTTCAGTTCTTTCTCAGCAAAGAACTTCTCAATATAATCGTCTTGAATAGGACTGATACGATGATTAATCTTCTCAACCTTCTCTGGAATTACATCCACAGCGACTACCTCATGATGTTGCGAAAGCAATGTAGCCATGCTTAAACCAACATAGCCAGTACCGGCTACGGCAATTTTCAATTCTTGGTATTCTCTCATCTTTCTCTATTTTTCAATATTTTAGTCTCCTCAATGTCCTTACGTAAACGTCCCACATAACGCCTCATTACAGTTAACCGCCTGTGAATACAGGCGTTACTGATCATAAGACAATTATTAATAAATTCCGCCAATGTGTTATGACTGAAAACAAGATAACAAGTAAGAAATATGTTACTCTATTTCCTCATAAGGGTATTGATTTTCTTCAAAATTCTTCAGATCCTCAATTATATCAACTTGCTCCAAAGTCAATTCAGTCTTATTCCAAGTATCGATAATACAATGAGCTTCTTCTACTAATTTTTCATCATAGACTTCGCTATAACAATAAGTAAGAAGTTGTACTTTAAGTAGCGACGCAGAAAGTTCGGGAAGAACTTCCCTACTACGACCCAATACCTGCTGAATGTACTGTTGCTTATGCCCATTATCGTAAATCGTAGCAGCAAAAGCTGCTAAAAGTCCAAGGCATAATTCGGCTTCAGCCTCGACAGTTTTACCACGAGTACCATAAAGCTCCAAGGCTTGTTCGTAAACGTCACGATTCAAACGTGTAAACTCGTCCATATAGATAGGACTCCCATCAAGTCCATAGGTAAGAAGCCGATGGGCTAAGGAAAATAATGAATCCATCGATTTATGAATTATAAATTATGATTTTATGAATTATAAGAGAACGATTATTTTATCGCTTCTACCAAAGAAGGCGAAATAAAAGTAGTAGCAACAGCCATGACACCTTCAATATTAACCACTACACGACGATCGTGGCGAATACGGACAAATTCACCTATTACCCCCTCGAATACACCACCCGTAATACGTACTTTTTGCCCTTTTGCCAAATGTAATTCGGCAGGTTCCACATAAAGAATAGCTTCCTCGTGGCTACCTGCCACAAGAATAAAACTACGCATCTGCGCATCGGGGATAACTACAGGTCGGCAAAACTCACGATTCATGATAAAACGTATAGGCATAGAAGATTCCAATTCATCTTTCAAAGCATCTATACGTTTACGAGTAGAGTGAACAAAAACAAGGTTATGAATAGCCGGAAGTAATCTACGAACACGCTTACCAGACTTTATGACATATTCATAACGCATCGGAATGAAATTCTCAATTTTCTCAGCATCCAAAATCGCTTTCAAAGCCAACTCACGACTGTAAGAAACCCGAATTGCAAACCAATTCATATCCGATTGAGGATTAACAGTCGACGGTTGAGTACCAGAATTGCACTGTACAGCAGAAGATGTCTTTACTGAGGAACGAGACATTATAATAATAATTGTAGAGTATAAAATGATTAAATCCTAATGAAAAGGGCGTTCTTTAGGGACACCGGAGTACTGAATCACTTCCGATCAATTTATGTAATGCAGTTATTTTCAACAGTTTAGTTAGCATCCATCTTGTTTTAGAACTTCCTACCATCGCGGAAAAAAGAAGTAGAAAAACAGTTATGTTAGTTATTCGCTCATAAAAAGCTGAAAACGAAGACATTAAAAACAAAGAATGTTTTTTAGACGTTCGTTTAATGGACGTCAATATTTTAGAAAAGTAAAAGGGAAAAAACACTTAGAAATTTGCAAAAAATAAAGATGAATAAAGTTTGGCTCAATAAGCTAATAGACAATACTTTATGCCTATACTCAATAATTTATGAAAATATTTTTATTGAACATTTTGTTCGTTTCAAAAATACAGGTTATCTTTGTGTCCATTAAACGAACGTTTAAAAAACACTTTTTTACATCCACATATTTTTCTGATACACAAATAATTGCCAACAATTACATATATTTTCCACTATTTAATTCCATTTAGGACTTGCCCACTTCCCCATGAAAAGCTAACTTCGCCATTCATGACATTTTTCCGTCGTTAATTATTTGCATTAAAACAAGAATTATTATGTACGATAAAAGAATAAAAGCGCAGAATAAAAAAAACTGCAAAAGGGAATAACAACAACAGCAAAGTTGCTTTAACACAAATCGTTAAGAAAAAGAGAGGAGTAAAGAAAGGAGAAGATATTCAAGGAGTTTACCTGAAAAGGGATGTATTGGAAATGCTCCTTTTGGAGATGTTCATGGAAGGAGACATGGGGGTCGACCCAAAGGCAGGATTAGCCACATTGGAGCGTTTCATAGCCGAACGGAAGATTTTTGTCACAAAGAGCGGTAAACCTCTATCATTCAATACCATAAAGGATGATTTCACTGAGATTCTCAAAGAATTTCTAAGAAAAATAACCAATAACAAAAAGAAAAAATAATAACAAAAAACAGTAAATAATTAACGACATACAACTTGTGCATGAAGCTTATATCTTTGCCGGCACTTTAGCAAAGATCAAGCCATATATCAAAAAAAGATGCCGCTTCTTCAAAAAGAACGGCATCTTTCTTTTTATTATGACTCCAACACCTGCTAAACAAGAAACAATATTAATATAAAAGACAAACAATGAAAAAGTCGGCAAAGAACGCTTCACTTCACGAAGCACTGAGAAAACTATGGAAAATACGTATCATGCTTGAAAAAGGTTATACCCAAACATGTGCAGAATGGATGGCAGAAAGAATTGAGAGCCTAATTGACCACATGCAATATGGGCACGCTCTCATCGCATTCTACAAACAAGACGGAACATTCAAACTGGTGAAAGCAACACTGATACATTACGAAAACGAATTCCACAGAAACTACGAAATCACCCGAGTGACAGGCACCATCATCTTTTGGGACGTGGAACAACAGGCATGGAGAAATTTCCAACTGGAGAATTTTCTGGAGTGGAGACCGATATGCTGAAAAAATTAATTATTAAAGAAAAGATTATGGCTATGACGTATGGGGGAATCATGTATTTCCCATTGAATGTGAATTTCTTTGAAGACGCACCGATAGAATTGATAGAAGCCAAATTCGGATTGGTGGGAGAAGCGGCAGTGATGAAACTACTATGCAAGATGTACAAGGAAAAGGGATATTACCTGTTGTGGGGAGAAGAGCAATGCACGCTCTTCTCACACAAAACGGGAATTGAGAAAAGTTGTATGGAAGGCATCATCAACATTCTGGTGGAGAAAGATTTCTTCGACAAAAGATGCTACGAGGAGCGACATGTACTGACTTCTGCAGAAATTCAGAAAATTTGGCTGGACGCCACCAAGCGGAGAAAAAGAGAATTGACGCCACTACCCTATCTGCTGATAGAGAAAGGGAATGACACCAAAGCAGAGGCTGATCATAAACCGGAAAAAGAAGACGGTTGCATACAAAATCAAAAGAATTACATGCAGTCTGCAAACATTTCACCCGAAAATGCAGACAATTCAAAACAAAGTAAAGTAGAGCAGAGTATAGCAGTTAAGGAGGAAGAAAGTCCTGTCGGGAGCTTATTTCTGACACCGCCGGGATATGCACACAACAGGCAGACACACAACTACGACGGATTGATGTTCACCTTGCAACAGATGAAAATTGTCAATCCCGAAGAAGTCAATGCAATTTTGCGGCTGTCCGATTACGGAAAGCTGAGAGGATACGTATGGCAGGTGATACACAGCACACGCTGGGGCGAGATTGTCGCCAAAGGGAAATACCTGATTGCGGCACTGGTGAAAGAGAAGAAAAAATCAGGCTGTTGACACCAAAGAAAAAGAAGTAGCAAAGACAAAAAATGAAGTTAACATCATTGGCTACACGATGTTAACTTCATTAATATGAAGATGTTAACTAATTACATCCAGTTTAGTTAACTTAATTACAGCGATGGTATTAACTTATCATACATAAGTCTCAAGCAGCTTCACCCTTTCTCCTTCCGGCACAATCGTTACCTCCTGAGTAGAGGCGGGCAACAGCACTGTTTCACCGGCACACATCGTTATTTCGTTCCGGTTATCATCCGTCAGACGACAAGCGCCTTCCACACAAATAAAGATTACGAAAGAATCCAGTTCCGAATAGTCACAGGTGATTTCCTCCGTCATGTCATATACGGATGTAGTGAAATAAGGACTCGCCACCATTTCGACCGGTTCATTTTGTATACGGTCATATTCCGTACGGAAATCATCCTGCACATCGGTAAAGTTAATGGCATCCATAGCCTGACTTGTGTGCAATTCGCGGGATTTGCCGTCTTTATCCTTGCGATTATAGTCGAAAATACGATATGTTATATCGGATGTCTGTTGAATTTCGGCAACGAATGCTCCGGCGCCGATACCATGCACACGACCGGCAGGCACATAAAACACATCTCCCGGCTCTATGGCACAGGTCTGGAGCACTTCGGCAAATGTTCCGTTATGCACTCTGTCTTTATATTCTTTCGGAGTTATCTGTTCGGAAAAGCCGGAGATTAATTTCGCACCTTTATCCGCAGCAATAACATACCACATTTCGTTTTTACCGAAGCTGTTATGACGTTTTTTGGCAAGTTCATCATCCGGATGCACCTGAATGGATAAATCCAACTTGGCATCGATAAACTTTATCAGCAATGGAAATTTGCTTCCAAACCGAGCGTAATTTGCTTCACCGACCAGCTCATCCTTGTATTTACGGACCATTTCGGGCAAAGTATACCCTTTGTCCGCACCATTGGCTACTACAGACTCGCTGCCTTCTACTGCTGAAACCTCCCAGCTCTCGCCTACGTTCGGCAGGGTTTCATTCAAATGTTTGAATGGGATAATCTTGTCGCCCCCCCAAAGTGTTTGTTTTAGGATGGGCTCAAATTTTAAAGGATACATTCGTTGTTTTTAAGTTAGTACAATTCAATACTGTTATAATACTTTTCAGATTAACGCGACAAACATACAAAAAATATCAATTTGTATTCCAATTGTTAAACGCTAAACTTTCATAAAATGTTCTCCACATTTCTTCCCTTTTGCTTGGGAGAACAAAAGAATTTCTTTTTATTTGCAAGAAAATTAAATAATACCATTGAAATATGATAGACACTACTCCAACAGAAAGCAATTTGTCCGGTCTGGACAAAAAAGCTTTTCAGAAGAATATTAACAATCAACAGACAGATTTATACATCCTCAAAAATGCTCAGGGTATGGAAGTGGCAGTCACCAATTACGGGTGTGCACTCCTTTCAATTATGGTTCCCGATAAAAACGGGAAATATGCCAACGTTGTTTTAGGACACGACAGCATAGAGCATGTGATTAACAGCCCGGAACCATTTCTAAGCACAACAATAGGCCGTTACGGAAACCGGATTGCCAATGGAAAATTTACTTTATACGGCGAAGAACATCAACTGACCATCAACAACGGTCCCAATTCACTGCATGGTGGGCCGACCGGCTTTCACACCCGTATATGGAATGCGGTTCAGCCCAATGAGTCGACCGTCATTTTCAACTACACATCTGCCGACGGCGAAGAGGGCTTCCCCGGCAATCTGGAAGTAGAGATGACCTACCGTCTGGAGGACGAAACAAATGCCTTAGTGATAGAGTACAGAGCCACCACCGATAAAGCGACAGTGGTCAACCTAACCAATCATGGTTTCTTCAACCTGGCAGGTATTTCCAATCCCACCCCCAGCGTTTTGAACAATATCATTACCATTAATGCCGATTTCTATACTCCTATTGATGAGGTGTCCATTCCCACCGGAGAGATCCTAACAGTAGAAGGAACTCCGATGGACTTCCGTACTCCCCACACGATCGGTGAACGCATCAATGACAAATTCCAACAATTAATAAACGGATCCGGATACGACCATTGCTATGTACTGAATAAAACGGAAAGTGGCGAGTTAAGCCTCGCGGCTACCTGTACCGACCCTGTCAGCGGACGTACCATGGAAGTATATACTACTGAAAATGGCGTACAGCTTTATACAGGAAACTGGTTGAATGGATTCACCGGTGCTCATGGGGCTACTTTCCCGGCAAGAAGTGCCGTATGCTTTGAAGCGCAATGTTTCCCTGATACCCCCAACAAAGCTCATTTCCCGTCAGCAGTATTGCTTCCCGGAGATGAATACCAACAAATCACCATCTATAAGTTTGGTGTAGAAAAATAGTCAAAATCGAGAAACTAACTAACCTAATTATAAATTTATAAATTTTTATTAACCATGACACAACAAAAACAGAATGGTAAACTCATCGCAATCATAACGATGATTTTCCTTTTTGGTATGATCTCATTTGTTACCAACCTGGCTGCTCCTATGGGAATTGTACTCAAAAATCAATTTTCCGTATCCAATGCCTTAGGGATGTTGGGCAATTTCGGTAATTTCATTGCTTATGCAGTAATGGGAATACCAAGTGGTATTCTATTGCAGAAAGTAGGATATAAAAAAACAGCGCTTATCGCGGTAGCTATCGGTTTTATAGGCGTGGGCGTTCAATTCTTGTCCGGACATTCCAGCCCTGAAATGGCATTTGCCGTATATCTGATCGGTGCATTCATCGCAGGTTTCTCTATGTGCTTGCTGAATACGGTTGTAAACCCGATGCTGAACAAGCTGGGCGGTGAAGGAAACAAAGGTAACCAGTTAATCCAGATCGGCGGTTCTTTCAACTCCGTAATGGCAACTATCACTCCGATGTTCGTAGGTATCCTCATTGCCGGTTCTATTGAAAAGGCTACCATCTCTCAGATATTCCCTGTGATGTACACAGCGATGGCAGTATTCGCACTGGCATTCCTCGTACTGTTGTTCGTTCCTATACCGGAACCCAATGCCGCTACAACAACGGAACCGATCGGCAAGCTAATGTCCGGCGCTTTAAAATTCCGTCATTTCATCCTGGGAGCTATTGCAATCTTTGTATACGTAGGTATTGAGGTTGGCGTACCGGGTACACTAAACCTGTTCCTGACCGACCCGGTGGAAAAAGGCGGTGCCGGTATTGCATCCACCATCTCCGGATTTGTAGTAGGTACTTATTGGTTCCTCATGTTGATAGGCCGTCTGGCAGGTGCTTCATTAGGTGCTAAAGTATCCAGTAAGGCAATGCTTACATTCACTTCTGCTTTGGGCCTGTTGCTGGTGTTCCTCGCCATTTTCTCACCTACTGATTCTTTCGTAAACCTGCCTGTGCTTCAGCAGAGTGCCACCGGCGGCTTATCCTTCGGACTTGCAGAGGTACCCATCAATGCCATGTATCTGGTATTAGTCGGTCTGTGTACTTCTATCATGTGGGGTGGCATCTTCAACCTGGCAGTAGAAGGTTTGGGTAAATATCTGGCAGCCGCTTCCGGACTGTTCATGGTCTTGGTATGTGGCGGTGGTATTCTTCCCGTTATTCAGGGAGTCGTTGCAGACATGGCAGGTTTCATGGCAAGCTACTGGGTGATCATTGCAGCTCTTGCATATCTGTTGTTCTATGGACTGATTGGTTGCAAAAACGTAAACAAAGACATTAAAGTCGATTGACAGACAGAACTAACAATATAGGTAATAGATTTATTCACCTTAAAAAATAATATCATGGATATAGAATACGTAAGAAGCCGTTTCATCAAGCATTTTGACGGAACAACAGGAGCTGTTTATGCTTCTCCGGGACGAATCAACCTAATCGGCGAACATACTGACTACAACGGTGGTTTTGTATTCCCCGGAGCAATCGACAAAGGCATGATTGCAGAAGTAAAGCCGAATGGAACAAACACTGTCAAAGCTTATTCCATTGATTTGAAAGATTATGTAGAATTCGGTCTGAATGAAGAAGACGCTCCCCGCGCCAGTTGGGCAAGATACATATTCGGTGTATGCCGCGAAATGATTAAACGTGGTGTAGAAGTGAAAGGATTCAATACGGCTTTTGCTGGCGATGTGCCTTTGGGTGCAGGTATGTCCTCTTCTGCTGCATTGGAAAGCACTTACGCTTACGCATTGAACGACCTGTTCGGCGACAATAAAATCGATAAGTTTGAATTGGCCAAAGTGGGTCAGGCTACAGAACACAACTATTGCGGCGTGAACTGTGGCATTATGGATCAGTTTGCTTCCGTATTCGGTAAAAAAGGCAGCCTCATCCGTTTGGATTGCCGTTCATTGGAATACCAGTATTTCCCGTTCGAACCGAAAGGTTACCGTCTGGTATTGGTGGATTCCGTAGTAAAACACGAACTTGCTTCTTCTGCATACAACAAACGCCGCCAAAGCTGCGAAGCTGCTGTTGCCGCCATCCAGAAGAAACACCCGCATGTAGAATTCCTGCGCGACTGTAATATGGAAATGCTTGAAGAAGCTAAAGCCGATATCAGTGCGGAAGACTTTATGCGTGCAGAATACGTGATTGAGGAGATTCAGCGTGTACTCGATGTTTGCGATGCTCTGGAAAAAGGCGATTACGAAACAGTTGGCCAGAAAATGTACGAAACACATCATGGCATGAGCAAGTTATATGAAGTGAGCTGCGAAGAGCTCGACTTCCTGAACGACCTTGCCTTTGACTGCGGTGTAACCGGCTCCCGCGTAATGGGCGGCGGATTCGGCGGTTGTACAATCAACCTCGTAAAAGAGGAATTATACAGCACATTCATTGAAAAAGCCAAAGAGGAATTCAAGAAGAAATTCAACAGAAGTCCGAAAATTTACGATGTCGTAATCAGCGACGGTGCACGAAGACTGGAATAAATAAAAACGTGATAAAAGCAATAGGGTGATAAAGTGGTTCTCCACAATATCACCCTATTTTTTATTACCTTTAATTGACCTATCACTCTTTTTTAATAAATACCTTCTGTCGTCATTTGTATACGCTTCATCGTTCCGTCTTCATTGTAATACAAACGCTCCATGCAGACCGAACGGCGAAAACTTCCTCCTGTGGGATTAATGCCGCCGTTATGATAGATAAAATACCAATTATCCTTAAACTCTATAATAGCTTGATGATTCGTATTGCTATTTCCAGCCAATTCATTTAAAATCCCTTTGTATTCCCAAGGGCCCGTTATACTACGGCTCATGGCATAGCATATCTTCTCCGGGAATTCGGAAGCATAGGAAAGGTAATACCAATCGCCTCTTTTATGAATCCAGGGAGCTTCTGTGAAACGGGGTAAGTCAACCGGAATAATCGGCCCGTCCAATTCCACCATATTCTTTTTCAGTTTGGCGAAATAGCACTGACTGTTGCCCCAGTAGAGATATGCCTGCCCGTCATCGTCAATAAAAACGGTGGGATCTATATCATCCCAGTAACTTTTGCTACGGTCGGTTGTCATATCGTTGGTGATGAGGGCAGAACCGCGGGCATCGACAAACGGTCCTGTCGGTGAATCGGATACGGCTACACCGATGGACTTACCGGGAATCGTCTTATGCTCCACCGTTACGTACCAATAGAATTTGCCATCACGTTCTATTACCTGGCTTGCCCAAGCCTCGCCTTTTGCCCAAGAAAAGTCCTTAGCCTTTAGAGGGACGGCATGTTCGGTCCACGTTTTCAAGTCGGAAGAGGAAAAGACACACCATTCTTTCAGGTCATAATGCTCTTCCGGTGGAGGACACTCATCATGGCCGCCATAAATATACATCTTTCCATCATGCACCATCGCTGCCGGATCTGCAATAAACTTATGCTTTACTATCGGATTTCCCGCAGCAACAAAAGTAGTGTCACTTTGTGCCGACAGCCCTTGCGGAACTGCCAGCATCAAAGAACTAACCCAAAAAATAAATATATTTTTCATCATGATATTCCTTCAAAGCTCAAGACATCAATACTTAAAAATATATACCGCAAAGGTGGCAGGCTCCAGATCTACGTTCAAAGTATGCCCATCCACATCCAAAGATGTTTCTTGCGGAATGATTGCCAATGGATTCTCAATAGTATTGTCCTTATCCATGTCAGCGGAAGAGAGTTTGATGCAACGTGCTCCCGACAAAACCTCTTTCTTCTTCAATCCGTTAAAAATCAAAGACAAAGGCTGTTTTTTGTCTGAGGTATTGGCCACTTTCACTATGATCTCATTCTTATTTTTGTCACATACGGCACTCGCAAATAGTCCGTTCTGTCCCTCGGCACCCGTTACAGGCTTTTTATTCATAGTCAGAGAAAGGACGTTCGTTCCCTTATGCGTTGCAAAAAGCTGCTGTACATAATAGCTCACTGTACGCACTGAATTCAAGTTATCAAACCATATCATGTCCGGACGCCACTGCCAACCTTCCACATGAGCAAATAACGGTGCATAGGTAGCCATATGCACAACATCCGCATTCCGTTCCAGTCCGGTCATAAAGGCCGCCTCAAGCAATGAAGCATGGAAATGGTTCCACTTCTTTCCTTTGCCATGACAGGCATATTCTCCGGCAAAGACTTTCGGGCCTTTACGGTCGTAATTGTCATAACGCGCTCCCTGGCTTAGGAACCATGCTTCGGGACGATAGAAATGTTCGTCCACCAAATCGGCTTTCAGTCTTTTCATTTCCGGCCAAAGATAGTCGAACTGCTCACCTTCCGAATTAGGGCCGGAACTACCCACAATCTTTATGTCGGGGTATTTCTTGCGAATGGCTTTGACAAAGGGTTCCAGATGTTCGGGATATTCCTTTCCCCACTGCTCGTTACCTATACCTATAAATTTCAGATTGAACGGTGCGGGATGTCCCATATCGGCACGTACCTTTCCCCAGGGAGTATCAACTGCACCATTTGCAAATTCTATCAGATCGAGCGCATCCTGAATATAACTATCCAGGTCGCAAAGAGGCACATGCGCATCCATATTCGGGTTTTGGAACTGACAAGCCAAACCGCAACTCAACACCGGCAACGGTTCCGCACCGATTTCTTCGGAAAGCTGGAAGAACTCATAAAATCCCAAACCATAACTTTGGTAATAATCGGGAAAGAACCGATGCGGGAAAGTATATTGCCAACGATTCTCATTCAGCGGACGGTTCTCCACCATACCTACCGACTTTTTCCAGTCGTAGCGTGATGCAATATCAGTACCTTCTACAATACATCCGCCGGGAAAACGAAATACACCCGGCTTTATATCTGCCAGTGCCTGCGCCAAATCTTTACGAAGCCCGTTTTCATGTCCTTGCCAGGTATCTACCGGGAAAAGAGAAATATGTTCCAAATCCACCGTTTGCCGGGAAGCAAGGAAAATACGAAGAATAGCTTTCGGATTGGTCACTTCCGGCTTTAGTATCACCTGATATTTTTTCCATTCCCTTGAATCGACCGTTACATCGGCAGTTGCAAAAGCCTGCTGTTCGCCCATAGATTTCGTATCGGCCAGCTCCACGCGGATTTTAGCGGGTGTTTCCCCCTCTGCCACACGTGCCCATACAGAGAAACGATACTCAGCGCCTTTTTTTATTCCGATACCGAAAAATCCTTCATTGTCCAGTCCGGTCTGTTTATGCGGATGTCCGGCATACGCCAAACGCACATAATGCGGGTTTCTTTCAAAAGGGCCGTCATCTTTCAGGGACACCTTACCGAATGTCTTCCACCCCATAAAATGTTGCGGAAACTCAAATGAACGGTTCTTCACAAGTTCGGCATACAGACCGCCGTCGGCAGCATAGTTGATATCTTCGAAAAACAAACCGTACATAGTAGGCTGAATTTCCGCTCCCGGTTTCCCGGCTTGTATCACCAATTCATTTGTTTGTGCTTGCAGTGCCGAACCTGCCGCAAGAGCCAGCACCGCCAATAAACCTTTGTATTTTTTCATGGTATAAAATGTATATATGATTACTTAATTCGCTTTCCCCATATAGACCTGCCACGACTGTCCAGTCCTGTGAAAAGAACGGTTTCCTTTTCGTTTTCCCAATCGTGTCCGGCAAATATAATCAGATTATTTATAATTTCACCTTCCAGAGTCAGGGACAATAATTGCTTTGCTTCCAAAAATTCCCAGTTGCCCTTATTCTCACCTAAATGTCCGTTCTTCTCCAAGGACAGCAAATGAGACACGTTCCACTCCTCTTCTTTGAGCTGTCCCTCCCCCCATAGGATCTGGCCTGCCTGCAAACGGCGTTCATACGCAGGTTCCTGTATGCGTATAACTTCCCACTCTCCTGCCATATCTTCTGCCGAGAATTTACGGGAAACACTGCCTGTATAACGTTCGGGCGACACCACCGGCCATCCGTCGGGCGTAAAAAAGACCTGTCTCAGATGAAGATCCATCATTTGGTTATGGGGTGACAGGCGTCCCTGATGTGCCATAAAGTATTGCCCTTCATCCGAGGTGAATACACTGCAGTGTGCAGTCCCTGCCCAACCCGGATGATTATGAAAGCGGTATGGAGCTGTCAGAATAGGAAAATTATTAGTAGTGTCTTTCAGTTCCACGCCGGAGAAATCAACAAACGGGCCTTCCGCTTTGTCCGAACGCCCTACCCGCACGTTATAGGTGGTCATCAGCGGATCGTATGAAACAAACAAATAATACTGTTTCAGATCAGGATTGTAAATAATCTCGGGAGCTTCCAGATTATCTTTCTGATAATTGGCGCGGCGTGCGGTGAGATGCCCCTGATCTCCCTCCTCAGTGGGAAGTCCGGTTTCCGGATCCAACTCTACGCAGTACAACCCTCCAAAGAATGATCCATAATGCATCCACCACTTTCCGGTGACAGGATCGGCCATGACGCTCGGATCAATTGCATTCATTACCGAAGCCTCATTGGTCTTGACAACACAACCTCGTTGTGTCCAAGGGCCTTCGGGCGATGCAGCCTCTGCCATACCTATATACGATGTCTTGCGGCCAAAAGCCGATACACAATAGTAGAGTCTGTATTTATCACCGAAAGGGATTATATAAGGAGCCCAGATGTTCGTTGCTCCCTCACCTCCGGCATGTGAACGTACCCACTCCACAGCTTCCTGCGGTATTTCCGGAAAAGCCCAGCCGACAAACTCCCATTTGACAAGGTCCTTGGAACGGCGCACTTGTATGTATCCCAACGGAACATTTTTTTCTTCGGCTTCTTGACGGTTCTCACCCAAAATGGCATCGGTGGAATACATATAATAATAGTCGCCCAATTTACGGCAAGACGGATCATGTACATTGTAAGTTCCCCACGAGCGATAGTTGTCCATAGAGGACAAAAAAGAGTAGTCATCCTGCCAGGGATTAGGCGAAGCTATGGGAGTAAAAACCGGAGAATTGCAACCGGCAAACAGAATTCCCATGGACGTGACGGCCATACATAACATTTTTCTCATAATATCAGCAAATTAAAAATACAATGCAAATGTACGCCATGCCCAAAGCAGTAGAGGTGGATATATGACCTTTTAAGGTGGACAATCTTCCAACTTCACAAAAAAGACCGCAGACTTTTTATTGTCATCACAAGTAATCCATTAACTTTGCTTGTGCTAATACCAAATGATAAAACAATGCATAAGTTTTTCCACATTATTATATTATATATCGCTTTGGCAAGCCCCGCTTTTTTGTGGGCTCAGGAGTCTTTTACCAACCGGTATAACACAATCTACATAACCATGAATGAAGGGCTTCCCAATAATTTTGTCGATGATATCTACAAAGACCGGCAAGGCTTCCTTTGGATTTCCATGTCGGGAGGCGGATTATCCCGATACGACGGTTATGAATTCGTCAACTTCACTCCGGCTACCCCACATTGCCGGCTCAAGAGCAACTTCATACGCAAAGTCCATGAAGACAACTTTCAGCGGCTTTGGGTTGTATCGGAAGGGGGAACGGATATTATCGACCTGACAACCATGCAGTCCGTACTGCCTCATGATCCCCGAAAGAAGCTGGAGACACTCATTAAGCAACCGGCATTCATGGTTACACAAGATGCCAACGGATGTATTTGGCTGTATTGCGGCAATAGCCTGCACCGTATTGCTTTCCGCACCAATGGAGATATAGAAAGTATTCATTCACTGGAGGTTCCCAATCCTTACCGGTACGATATCGTCTTTAAGGATGTGGAAAATGAGGGAAAAGTATGGATAGGCATCAATGGTGCACTATACAAAGTAGGTATCACTGCACAAGGCAAACTGGAGGAAACCTTAATCGACGACTGCCTGAGTTTTGCACCGGATCTATATTTTACAGACTTCATAGCCAAAGAGAATGAAGTATGGATCGCCACCGACAAAGGCCTGTACCGATATAATAAAAATGAAGGTATAGTGAAGCAATATGTGCATGCCTCCGACAATCCGCATTCCCTCTCACAAAATTTCCTGACCTGTCTCGCCATAACCAACGACAAACAATTACTGGTTGCCAGCCTGAAAGGCATCAACATATACAATCCCATAAAGGACAACTTTGAACGCATAAGCGATCAGGCATCCAACACCGGCAGTAAGCTGCTGAACAGCAATTTCATCAACTGCATCATCGTAGAAGGGCAGCATATCTGGGTGGGGACCGAAAGTGGCGGCATCAATAAAATGACCGCCAAGCGTCTGTCCATACAGAACTATCAGCATGATAACAAGAATCTCCAAACAATCTCCCACAATCCGGTGAACGCCGTTTACGAAGATCATAGCGGAAACTTATGGGTAGGCACCGTAGAAGGGGGGCTGAATAAAAAGGCGGTAGGAAGCGACAGCTTCATCCATTATACATACGAAAGCGGCACTCTTACCCACAACTCTGTCAGCGCCATCACCGCCGACGGGCAAGGAAGATTGTGGATTGGTACATGGGGCGGCGGCATCAACCTTATCAACCCGCAAAACCCACAGCACAGAATAGAAGCAATCACAGCCCAAAATAAAGACAACTATCCCATAGACTTTATCGGAGCACTGGTCTACGACTCCATAAACAACGGTATGTGGATCGGAGCAAACCAGGGATTATTTTTCTATGACCTGACGCATAAACAGCTTTGTTCACCATTTGCCAAGCGTGCTGCCGAGGACATACGAGGTTGCATCGGCTCTATCATAGACAAAGACGGGCAATTATGGATGGGATGTCTGGACGGCGTTTATATCATCGACCTGCACTCCCGCTCCGTCTCATCGCCTGAGGGAACATTCCGTTACCGTCATCTGAAGTACAAACTGGATGATCCGTCTTCCGGACTGATAGAAAAGATATGTTGCTTTTACGAAACTCAGGACGGCACACTGTGGTTGGGCAGCAACGGTTATGGCATTTATAAACGTATGCAGAACGAAGATGGAGAAGAACAGTTCGTCTGTTACAACTCCCTTCATGGTCTGCCAGACAACAGTATCCGCAGTATCCTGGAAGATGATAAAGGATGTATCTGGATAGCAACCAACAATGGGCTGTCGCGCTTCCAACCCACAGAAAACCACTTTATCAACTACAACCGGCAAGACGGTCTTGCCGATACCCAGTTTTACTGGAATGCTGCTCACCGTTCACAATACAGCAAGCTCTACCTCGGCACCGTATCCGGACTGGTTGCCATAGATTGCAACCTGCCTGCCCTTACAACCCAGTCTTCCAAAGTACGGTTCACCCGTTTGAAAGTAGGAAACGAGGAAATATTCCCCGGCAACGAATACTTGCCGCTCGATATTGCCGTCAGTAAGGCTATCCGCATCCACGAACGTGAAAAATCTTTTTCACTGGAATTTTCCGCACTCAACTACGAGTCCGACAATACCGCCACTTACAGTTACCGCCTACTGGGTTTTGACAACCGTTGGATACACGTGCCTGCCAGCCGGCGTTTTGCTACTTACACCAATCTGTCTCCGGGAAACTATACGCTGCAAGTGAAGTACACGCCCTACACCCCAACCGGAGAGGATAATATAACGGAACTGGAAATAACAATCCAGCCCTATTTTTACAAGACAACCTGGTTTATACTGCTTGTAATAATCCTTGCCACATTCGCTACATGGCAATTCTACCAATGGCGCATACGAAGCCTGAAAGAGCAAAAAGCAAGATTACACCAAAAGGTGGAACAACGCACCCATGAACTGAAAAAGCAGAAACAACTACTGGAAGAACAGACCGAAGAGTTGTCCCGTCAGAACCGGATGTTGAAGCAACAAAACGAGAAAATTACCCGGCAGAAAGCGCAGCTTACCAAAATGACACGTAAGATACAAGAGCTGACCTTGGACAAGATAGCATTCTTCACCAATATCACACACGAATTCCGCACCCCAATCACACTGATCATAGGGCCGATAGAGCGTGCATTAAAGTTAAGCTACAACCCTCAAGTCATTGAGCAGCTACATTTCGTGGAACGCAATTCCAAATACCTGTTATCGCTTGTCAACCAGCTTATGGACTTCCGTAAAGTGGAGTCGGGCAAACTGGAAATCGTAAAATCCCGGAATAATTTTCTGAAATTTGCCAATGAACTGATCATACCTTTTGAAGTCTTTGCCAAAGAAAGAGACATCACAGTGAAACGTTATTTCCGGATGCCTTCACCGGAAATCTCCTACGACGAAGAAGCGATGCACAAAGTGCTGACGAACCTGCTGAGCAATGCCATTAAATTTACACCCAACGGCGGAAGTGTGTCTCTGTTCATAGCCCTGCTACCTCCTGCCGATAACCGCAAATCCATGCTTTACATCTGTGTCAGCGACACAGGCAGCGGTATTCCCGATGATGACGCAATCAAAATATTCAACCGTTTCTACCAGTCGCAAGGACAAACCAAATATCCGATGTACGGACAGGCCGGAAGCGGCATCGGACTTTACTTGTGTAAACGCATTGTACAGATGCATGGAGGTGAAATCCATGCGCAAAACAACCATACGACAGGCTGCTCACTACGCATCCTCCTACCAATAACACCGGAAAGCAATACGGTGGAAACACTGGCCGAAAGCGCCCCGCAACTTATGACTTCCGATACGCTACCCCCATCCGATACCTTCGGAAAAGGTTTATCAATCCTGGTGGTCGAGGACAACGCGGATATGCGTGGATATATCCGTTCCATCCTACGGGATAAATACAATGTATTCGAAGCTGCCCATGGAGCAGAGGCCTTGAACATATTAAACTCACATTCGGTAGACTTTATCATCAGCGACCTGATGATGCCCGTAATGGACGGCATTGAACTGTCCCGCCGGGTAAAAGAGAATTTCGCTATCTCCCATATCCCTTTCCTTATGCTGACAGCCAAGACATCGCAGGAATCACGCCTGGAAAGCTACCGCATAGGAGTTGACGAATATTTACTGAAACCTTTTGACGAGACATTACTGCTTACCCGCATCGAAAATATCCTTGAGAACCGTAAACGTTATCAAAAGAAGTTTGCCATAGCCATGGATGTGGATGCCTTGAATATGGAAGAGGAATCGGGCGACAAGAAGTTCCTCAACCGCATCATGGATGTCATTAAGGAGAACTACAAAAATTCCTATTTCGAGGTGAGCGATTTCTGCGAAGCGGCAGGTGTGAGCAAAAGCCTGTTGAACAAAAAGCTACAAAGTCTCGTCGGGCAGTCTGCCGGACAATTCATACGCAACTACCGCCTGAACATTGCCCGCGAACTATTACTGAAAAACCGGGAAAATAAAAGCATGAACATTGCGGAAATTGCCTATGAAGTAGGATTTAATGACCCTAAATACTTCACGAGATGCTTCACCAAATACTTCAATACGACGCCAAGTTCACTGCTTAATGAGGAAGAATAACCCTTACTTACGGCAAAAAACAATAAATCTACATAATAAGCTGTATTCTCTACACTTAAAATTCGTTTATCCACCTCTAAAACCCATTTGTCCACCCCTATTTACACCATAAGCCCTACTTTTGCCATACAATCATTGCTTATTTCTTCAGGAAATCCCTCAAGGAAAAGCAATGATTGGAAATCTAATTTTAATATTAATAATATGAAGAACGACAAGAGAACGGCTGTCCATCGTAGATGGCATTGGCTAAATTCAACCTCCCCCAGTTTTGTGAAGTCTGTTACCTGACTCTCCCGGCGGTCAATATAGGATCGTATATTGACCAATATAATATTATAATATAGTTAACGGTGATCTAATCTATTAATTTAATAATCTTAATTCTTTTAAAAATGAGGAAACATTTATTTCTTTCCGTAATGCTTGGTCTGTGTGCCTTTAGCGGTATGACGGTGTATCCTACACCTGCCATGGCTACTGTGACACAATCTCCGACTATCAAGGTTCGTGGCCAAATTGTCGACGAACAAGGTGAACCTATGCCAGGAGCTACCGTCAGAGTTAAAGGCGGACAAGGCGGAACCATTACCGACCTGGATGGAAACTTCCAGTTGGAAGTTCCCGGAAACGCTATCCTTTTGATAAGCTATGTGGGTTTCAAGGAACGCGAAGTAGCAGTTCGCAACCGCGCCATTATTGATACCATACAATTACAGGCTGATGACCAGATGCTGGAACAAGTGGTTGTTGTAGGTTATGGTACACAAAAGAAATCCGACTTAACCGGTTCTGTTGCCGTAGTAGATGCGGAAGCTTTGAAACAGACATCAAACTCCAACATCTCCACCATGCTTGAAGGCAAGGTTTCCGGCGTACAAGTCACCTCCGACGGACAGCCGGGTGCCGATCCTACCGTACGTATTCGCGGTGTAGGATCTTTCGGCAGTACTTCTCCCCTCTATGTCATCGACGGCGTTCCCATGGGAACTTCCATCCGCGATTTCTCTTCCAACGATATTGAAACCATCCAGGTATTGAAGGATGCTTCGGCTGCCGCCATCTACGGTTCACGTGCTGCCAACGGTGTGATTATCATCACCACCAAACGCGGACAAAAAGACCAACCGCTGAAAGTGGACTACAATGGATATTTCGGTATGGATTATATTCCTAAGGGAGTCTATGATGTAATGGATGCCGACCAATACAGCCAATACATCGGTCAGGCTTGTGCAAACTCCAACACTCCGCTACCATCGGGATACAAGCTCAACAGCGAAACCGGGAAATACCATTTCCAAGATGACACCAATACCAACTGGTTCGACGAAGTATTCAAAACGGGTATCCGTCAAAACCATAATGTAAACCTTTCCGGAGGTGGTGCTCACAACACTTATAATATAGCATTAGACTATTTCAACCAAAAAGGAACACTCGAAGGTGCCGGTCCTAACTACGAACGTTACACCGCACGTGTCAACAACAGTATGGACACCAAGTTCATAAAGTTCCAGACCAGCCTTGTTTACTCCCACTCCGACCAAGACAACATGGGCCTGTCCAATGCTTCCGAATACGTTCAAGGTCTGTATGGCGACGTAACCAACATTCTACGCGGAACCTTATTGATGCAGCCCACCATCAAAGCATACGATTCTTCAACATGGGTGCTCGACAATTTGGTGGGAATTGCCAACAACTTCAATTATGACGCTTACGGCTATGGCGTATACTACGATACCATACATGGTGATATCTCCGCTTCCAATCCATTACTGGTAAACAACCTGCTGCAACGCAACACACGTGTGGACCGTTTCGTGGGAACAGGCTCGGCAGACGTAGACATCTTCAATATGTTCGGCTTCAACAGCAAAAACCACAAACTCAACTATAAAATAAACCTCTCTTACAGCAAAACCTTCTGCAAGGACTTCACTTGGATTCCGGCATGGGTGCAGAGTAACCGCGTCTATCTATCCAAGAGTAATGAACGGTTGACCAAGGGTTCCCGTATTTATTCGGACGCCTTGATAGAGAATGTGCTTACTTACGATGGTACGATAGGCAAACACCACATCAACGTAGTGGCAGGCCAGTCTTACGAGGAAGAAAACACCGACCTGCTGACCGGATGGGGAATCAACTTCACCGAACCTTATTTCCTACAACTTCAGAATGCCGCCAACACGTATTCCGAAAGTTACGAATACAAGCATGCTATCTTGTCCTACATCGGTCGTATCAATTACAACTACGATGACAGATATTTATTATCGGCAACAGTACGCCGGGATGGCAGCTCACGCCTGACCAGAAGTATCCGTTGGGGAACTTTCCCTTCCGTCTCTGTGGGCTGGCGCTTTGACAAAGAAAACTTCTTCCCTTTCAATCCGGACGTCGTGAACATGTTCAAAGTTCGTGCAAGCTATGGCGAGCTTGGTAATGAGAACATCGGTGAATACATGTATCAGGCCGTCATGTCACGCAATAATATGACTTACAATTTCAACGGTAACGTAGTGACCGGTTCTGCCGTTTCCACTTTCGTGGACAATAACCTTGCATGGGAGAAAAAGAAGACCTACAATGTGGGTATCGATCTTGCTTTGTTCCGCAATCGTTTGGAGTTTACAGCTGAGTGGTACAAGAATACCAGTGAAGACCTGCTGTATGCTGTTCCTGTTCCGGAACAAGCCGGAGTGTCCAACACCACCGTAACGATGAATGCCGCTTCGATGAACAACTCCGGTTTTGAGTTCTCCGCTACCTATCGCAACCGCGACCATGACTTCAAATATGAAGTATCGGCCAACCTTAGCACATTACGCAACCGCGTAACCTCATTAGGTTTCGGTACCGATTCTTATATCTCAGGTTCTTACATCACTAAAGTAGGCCAAGAAATCGGTCAGTTTTACGGTTGGGTTTATGAAGGTATCGCCCGCACACAAGAAGATCTTGACAACCACGCCACACAAGAAGGCGCCCAAATTGGTGACTGCCTCTATAAAGATGTAAACAATGACGGTAAAGTAGACTCCGAAGATCAAGTGGTATTGGGCAGCGGCATGCCAAAAATCAATTTCGGCCTTAATGCCCGTTTTGAATACAAACGCTTTGACCTGAGCATCGCAACGTTCGGCGCACTGAACTATCACGTTAGCGACGACATCTACAACTCACTCAACTCTTGCTATGGCTGGGGAAACAAAGAAGTGGGTATGCTCGAAGCCAACCGCTTTAGCGAAGACGGCAGCACTTACCTTTCCAACGTGCCACGCACCTATGTCACCAACAGTGCCAGCTTGGGTTGGAACGACCTCTTCAGTTCACGCAAGATTCAGAATGCAGCCTACTGGAAAATAGCCAATGTAGAATTGGGCTACAACTTCCCGGATAAGTGGTTCGGTAAATATGTATCCGATGTACGTTTCTACGTATCGGCACAGAATCTCCACACATTCACCGGCTATCATGGTTACAATGTGGATTACGCAGGAGGAACTTTCACTCCGGGATACAATTTCTGTTCTTATCCTACTGCACGTACTTTCATGTGTGGCGTTCATTTTACATTCTAATCGTTACTTTCTAGTACCTAAATTAAAAACATATCTTATGAAACTAAATAAATATTCACTTGCTCTCATTTTGGGATTTGGCGTGCTGACTTCTTGCAACGACAGATTGGAACTGTTGAATCCCAACCAGCAAACCTCAAGTACATTCGGCTTTAATGCTGACGACTTGGAGGAATGTGTGATTGCCGCCTACAACCACATCCGCATGGAAGGTTCTTATGCTCGTGTAGGCTACACCATCGATGTGTGTCGTGGCGATGAAGCCTGGAACTCTTCACAAGTGTGGTATCTGCCTTTTGATGATCTTAATGCTGAAGTCACTTCGGACATCACATGGTGGCCCTGGCGTGAGTGGTACTATACCATCAATGTGTGCAACTTCACCATTTCACGTTGCGGTGAAGATAACAGCCAGCTTACCGAAAAAATGAAACGCATCAAAGGACAGGCGCTTTTCCTTCGCGCTCTATCCTACTACAACTTAGTGGGCTATTATCAGAATCCGCCTCTCATTACGGATTATGCCACCTACTCTTCGTTGAACGGACTTTATGGCGCCAACAGCACCTACGATGCAGTGCTCGACCAAATAGAGAAAGACTTTCAGGAAGCAATGGGATTGCTTCCCTCCCGCGATGAAGGCAGTGAATGGAGCGGCGGACGTGCCACCTGCGGTGCTGCGGCCGGCTATTATGCCCGCGCCCTCATGATGCGTCAAAAATACAGCGAAGCACTTCCGGTATTGAAAGACATCATCGGCAAAAAGTATGGCACTTATAAACTGATGGACAACTACGGAGATAACTTCCGCGAAGGTTCGGCATACGAGAACAACGCAGAGAGCCTCTTCGAAGTACAGTTCCTCGACTATGGAGCACAAGGCACCGACGACGAATGGACACCGGTAAACACAAGCCCCAATGCCACACAAGGCTCGGCCGTCGAGAGCAACTTCGCTCCGGGTGTCTACGGCGGATGGGCCGACATCTCGGCTTCGCCCTGGCTCTACCAGCTTTTTAAAGAAGAGCGTACCACCGGTGGAAAACTCGACCCCAGACTCTATTGGACCATTGGTACCTATGAAACCGATTGGGAGAACTTCGAGTATGGCAATGTGGCTTATACAAATACACTTAAATCCACTGATAATATCGTAACCAACAATACTTTCGGAGGTCTGCCGATTGCCAAATTCACGAATCTCCGTACCGGATTGTATAGCACTGTGGTTACGGGCTTGCACGATGGTATCAACCTGCGGCTGATGCGCTATTCCGATGTACTGCTACGCGCTGCCGAGTGCGAGAACGAAGTCAACGGTCCCACACAGCAGGCTATCGATTGGATCAATGAAGTGCGTAACCGCGCTAATCTGGCAGATCTGGAACTTGAAGACTTTAATTCTGCCGACAAACTCTTTGAACAGATAGCCAATGTGGAACGTCCTAAGGAATTCGGATGCGAATTCGGACGAGGCTTCGACCTCATCCGCTGGGGATTCTTCTATGACAGCGGACGCCTGCAACAACTAAAAGAACATGGCACAGTGCGCCGCTCCATAAATGGAGTAAAGGATCCTGTGAAGTACAGCGATATAGCAAGCGACTCCGAACTGAAGAGTACTTTCGATACTTACAGACCGGGACATGAGTTCCTGCCTATCGTACAACAGTTGATGAACAACAACCCGAACCTGACAGGAAACTCTGCCAATCACAGTACAGATAATTCCACTTACTTCCGGGAAAACGGATGGAAAGTACGTCCGGTCGTAGAGTTAAGCAAGTAAATAAACTTAGAAACACACTCCCCTCAGCCCTACGGCCTCAACCGGAGCAGGGCGGGGAACGTTTCAAACCATTACCTATTAAAAAATAAAGAAAATGAAACATTTCTATAAAATAACATTCTTCTGCTGTGCAGCAGCCTTGTGGATGCTGGCCTTGGCAAGCTGCGAAGGAGGCGAACTCTATGACGTAAATGCTCCCGAATGGATTTCCGATAAAATACAGGAAATAGAAGACTCCAAGAAAGAACCGGAAGATGAAGTACTCGAAGGTATGCAGGAAGATGTGTACACCATCGGGAATACGGATTTCACCTCCGGTTTCTGGGCTGCCTTTTCCAAGTATTATGTGATACCTGACGGCGAGAAATGGAACGCGGTGTTCAATCTTAACATCAACCCTGCCGATAACACATATTATAAGAACTTTGCCCTTATCATCACCAATGATGTGGAACGTGGCGGTGAGGGATATACCGAATATGGAGCTATCCGCTTTGATGTTACAGGTAACCCTGAAACTTATAACTCTCAGTGGGGCGATCATATTGACTTCCAGTACATATCGGGCACCTTGCTTCTTGATCCCGTTGATAACAAAGACGAGAACGTACAAAAGTTGGGTGGCAAAGTGACGCTCACCGTAGACCGCACCAGCGAAAATGCTTTCACCGTCAAGATGACCAACGGTGTGGCTACTAAGACCTATGCACAACCGAATAAAGAACCCAACCTGAATGTAGATGCAAGCAACACCAACATTCGCTGCTTCTTAGTCCCCGAAGGCTCTTACATCGACTTCCTGCAAACCAACATCGTTCCTGTCGGTGGGCTTACATCTGCCGCAGACAAAAATCCGGTATCAATGGTATTGCAGAATGTACCCGCACAGATATCTTTGGGTACTTCGCTTGAAGAGGCCATGACTAACATCTCTGCCATTGTAACCTTTGAAGAGGGAGTGACTAAAACCGTAACGGCTTCCGAACTCTCATTCTCAGCCATCCCAGATATAAATCAAACAGGAGATAAGACTCTTGTAGCTGTCTACAACAAAACCTTCAAGGGCGAAAACTGCGACAAACCGATTGTGGCTAACGCGTCTTTTAAGGTTGTGGGAGTACTTCAATCTATTTCAATAACCACTGCACCCTCGCGCACAAAGCCCTATTACTATACCTCGGAAGATGCCAAGAGTTGCACGATGCCTTTCGATCCAACAGGTATGGTAGTTACGGGAACCTACTCCGACGGAAGTTCGGTAGTCATTGACAACGCGAAACTCAGCTTCTCTGCCATTCCGGCAAAGGCCGGTTCGCAACCGGTTACCATTACCGCCGGAGAAAACATCACCGCAACGGTAAATGTCACCGTCTCCGAAGCGACTGTCGTGAAGAACAGTACCGACATGATAGGAACCGAAGATAACTCAACAGCTTTCTGGGGTGCCCACTCGGATGATTTCAATGTACCTGCAGGTCAAACAAAGTCTATCACTTTCACCAACTACAGCAGTCTGAGTGATAATTGGAACAACTTTGTTGTGATTCTCCGTAAAGCCGATCTTACCGAATATGCAGTGGTTCGCGCCGATAATTATGGCTGGGGCACTGGATATGGCGCCTGCACTCCTAACGGAACACAAGGCGACTGGGCCACTTGGCTTGCTGGTATGAATGGAGCCAAAGTTACGGTCTACGTGACTAATTGCGGTGATGGTACCGCCGATGTTCAAGCAGTGATGCAAGGAACCGATGATGCAATCTCCACCCAATGCTATTGGGGTATCAACACCATAGATGCAAATGACTTGAACTTCGCACTAACCGTTGACGGTTGCCATCTCGTCTTCAATAATTAAGAATAACTATTAAATTCTTTATCATCCATATCGTTTCTTTTTATCAACGGAACGATATGGATCTTAAAAACTTACCCAAATGAAAAAAACAACATTTTTCTTACTATCCCTACTGACAGTATTCGTTTTTACAGCTTGTTCCGATGGGCTTGACAACATCGAATACAACAGAAACAGCGATGTAGTTTTAGCCACTCCCGAAGCAACTGCAACGGGCACCTCCCTGAGCGTTAAATCATCAATCACCGGCAATCTGAGCAGCGTAGTCAAGAAGGGATTCTGCTATAGTGTAAATGTCTCAAATCCTACTATCAAAGACATGGTGGTGGAAGCGGATGAGAATTTCAGTGCTACCCTCTCCGGATTGAAAATCAATACCCCTTACTACATACGCGCATACGTGTATGGCAACAGCCGCTACACTTACTCGGAAATATTCACGTCGACCATAGAAATCACAGACATTAATGAACAATTAAAGAACTATGTAGCTCCGGAATACGAAGATAATTATGCGAGCATTGCAAGCTGGTCCAACCGTACTCAATGGAACTTGGCAAACGTGCACGATCCCAGCGTAGTGCTTGCCGAAGACGGATACTACTATATGTATCAGACAGATGCCTCCTACGGCAATGCACATACAGGACATGGGCACTTTCACGCCAGACGCTCCAAAGACCTCGTGAATTGGGAATACCTGGGCGGAACCATGCCGAAGCTTCCCGACTGGGTGATGCCGAAGTTAAATGAGATACGCAAAGCAATGGGATTGGAAGCAAGCGCTGCCGCAGAAAGTGACTTCGGATACTGGGCGCCAAATGTGCAGAAAGTTAAAAACGGACTGTATCGCATGTACTACTCCATCGTAGTACCCGGCTATCTGGACGGCGGAACCGGAGCAACCGCCTGGAGTGAACGTGCCTTTATCGGCATGATGGAGAACAGCAACCCTGCCAACAACAGCGATTGGGTGGACAAAGGATATGTAGTGACCAACGCATCGGACAAGGGATTGAACTTCAACATACCCAGCACCCAATACGACAACTGTTATTACAAATGGAATGCCATCGACCCCTCTTACATCATTACTCCTGAAAATACCCACTGGCTGATATACGGTTCATGGCATAGCGGCATCGTTGCTATGGAGTTGAATGTCGAAACAGGAATGCCTAAACAAGACTTAGGTGTACCCTGGGCAGAAGGAAGTGCTCCGGCGGAATACGGACAGCTGATAGCCACCCGCGACATCAACAACCGTTGGCAAGCCAGCGAAGGCCCTGAAATCATCTACAATGCCGAGACAGGCTACTACTATCTGTTCGTAGCATACGATGCACTGGACATACCTTACAATACACGCGTATGCCGTTCCAAGAGCATCACCGGCCCTTATATCGGCATCGACGGCGCCAATGTCACCGAAGGAGCGGAAATGCTGCCGGTGGTAACACACCCGTACAAGTTCGGCAAGAGCAACGGCTGGGTAGGCTTCTCACATTGCACCATCTTCAACGACGGCAAAGGTAATTGGTATTACGCTTCACAAGCACGTCTTCCCAAAAGCGTGGACAACGCTATTATGCTAGGACATGTACGCAGCATCCGTTGGACCAAAGACGGTTGGCCTTTGGTTATGCCCGAACGCTACGGAGCCGTACCCCAAGTAGCCATTACCGAAGAAGAGCTCATAGGAAACTGGGAACACATAGACTTGTCCTACTCTTACGGAGTTCAAAAAGAATCTGCAACCATGACGCTGGCCGCCGACCACACCATTACCGAAGGAACATGGAAAGGCGGCACATGGAGCTATGATGCAGAACAGCAAATTTTGACAGCAAATGGAATAGACCTTTACCTGCAACGGGAAGTTGACTGGGAAGCCAGTCCCAGAACACCTACCATTGTCTATGCCGCTTACGGAAGTAACCATAAGACATATTGGGGTAAAAAAGTAAAATAAGTGTTCTTTCACACATTGAAACAGCTTTGAGATACACCAATTTCAAAGCTGTTTTTTTTCTTTTATGTTACATAACATACAAAAGTGTATATATTACACCAAATAAAAGTGTTACTTTTACACCCGAAATAAGATAAGAATCTAATTTTCAAATTAAATAACACCATGAAGAATCACATTCTTATTGCCGGAATAGCTACATTAATGTTAGCTTCCTGCGCTCAGAAAAGTCAAACGGAACTTACTCTTTCCGGTCTTAACCCGACAAAATTTCAAACTGTAGTGAACGATGCCCAGACAGGTCTTTACACATTAAAGAATAAAGCGGGCATGGAAGTATGCATCACCAACTTCGGTGGACGTATCGTATCTATTATGGTACCTGACAAAAACGGAGAAATGAAAGATGTTGTCCTTGGCTTCGACAGTATAGCCGACTACATAAACGTTCCAAGCGATTTCGGTGCATCTATCGGACGTTACGCCAACAGAATCAACCAGGGCAAAATGGTATTGGACGGTGATACGATCCAATTGCCGAAGAATAATTTCGGGCATTGCCTGCATGGCGGTCCTAAAGGATGGCAATATCAGGTGTATGAAGCCAACCCCATTGATGAAACCACTTTGGAGCTGACTCGCTTCTCTCCGGACGGAGACGCAAACTTTCCGGGCAACTTAACTGCCAAAGTCCTTTTCAAGCTGACGGACGACAACGCCATAGATATCAAATATAGCGCAACTACCGATAAGAAAACGGTTATCAACATGACCAACCATTCCTACTTCAACCTATCCGGCAATCCGTCTAAAGCAGCCACAGACCACATATTATATGTCAATGCCGATAATTACACTCCCGTAGACCGGACTTATATGACTACTGGAGAAATTGTACCGGTAAAAGATACTCCCATGGATTTTACTACCCCCAAAGCCGTAGGCCGGGACATTACCAACTTTGATTTCATACAATTGAAATATGGTAACGGGTACGACCATAACTGGGTATTGAACACCAATGGCGATGTCAAACAACTTGCCGCCAAACTCACCTCTCCCGAAAGCGGTATCAGCTTAGAAGTATACACTGACGAACCGGGTATCCAAGTATATACAGGTAATTTCCTGGACGGAACTGTAAAAGGAAAGAAAGGGATCGTCTACAACCAACGCGCTTCCGTATGTCTGGAAACTCAACATTATCCAGACAGCCCCAATAAGCCGCAATGGCCTTCTGTTATTCTGGAACCGGGACAGACTTACAACAGCGAATGTATTTTCAAATTCTCAGTAGAAAAATAAATAATAACTTTTAAATCATTATTATCGTGGGAACATTAGATTGGGTAGTCATTGGAATTTTCTTCCTGGCTCTGATAGGTATTATTGTTTGGGTAGTCAAACAAAAGCAGAATGATTCGGCTGATTATTTTTTAGGTGGACGTGATGCCACATGGCTCGCCATAGGTGCATCCATATTTGCATCCAACATCGGTTCGGAACACTTAATCGGACTGGCCGGCGCCGGTGCATCCAGTGGTATGGCAATGGCGCATTGGGAAATACAAGGTTGGATGATCTTGATTCTCGGATGGGTATTCGTGCCGTTCTATTCACGAAGCATGGTATACACAATGCCCGAATTTCTGGAACGCCGTTACAATCCGCAGTCGCGTACTATTCTCTCTGTCATTTCATTAATCAGCTACGTGCTGACCAAAGTAGCTGTAACCGTATATGCCGGTGGACTTGTATTCCAGCAGGTGTTTGGTATCAAAGAACTGTGGGGAATAGACTTCTTTTGGATTGCAGCAATCGGTTTAGTTGTATTGACAGCACTTTACACAATATTCGGCGGAATGAAATCCGTACTTTATACCTCGGTACTGCAAACCCCTATCCTTCTTTTGGGTTCGCTTATCATCCTTGTCCTCGGTTTTAAAGAATTGGGCGGTTGGGATGAAATGATGAGCATATGCGGTGCAGTTACAGTCAATGAGTATGGAGACACCATGACCCAACTTATCCGCAATAACAATGATCCCAATTTCCCATGGCTGGGTGCACTGGTTGGTTCGGCCATTATCGGTTTCTGGTACTGGTGTACCGACCAATTCATTGTGCAACGCGTACTTTCCGGTAAAAACGAAAAAGAAGCCCGTCGCGGTACTATTTTCGGTGCATACCTGAAACTGTTGCCTGTATTCCTGTTCTTGATTCCGGGCATGATTGCTTTCGCCCTGCATCAGAAATATATCGGAGCCGGTGGCGAAGGTTTCCTTCCCCTGCTTGCCAACGGTACTGCCAACGCAGATGCCGCCTTCCCTACACTGGTAGCCAAACTTCTTCCTGCCGGAGTAAAAGGCCTTGTTGTTTGCGGTATTCTTGCTGCATTGATGAGTTCACTGGCTTCTCTGTTCAACTCTTCAGCCATGCTTTTCACAATCGACTTCTACAAACGTTTCAAACCGGAAACTCCGGAAAAGAAACTGGTAGGTATCGGACAGATTGCAACAGTGGTTATTGTAATTCTGGGTATCCTGTGGATTCCTATCATGCGTAGTGTGGGTGATGTTCTTTATACTTACCTGCAAGATGTCCAATCTGTATTGGCTCCCGGTATCGCAGCTGCATTCCTATTGGGAATCTGTTGGAAACGCACTTCCGCCAAAGGTGGTATGTGGGGATTGATTGCCGGTATGATCATCGGTCTCACCCGTCTGGGCGCAAAAGTATATTATAGCAATGCAGCGGTTACAGACAGCTCAATGTTTAAATATCTGTTCTATGATCTGAACTGGTTATTCTTCTGCGGCTGGATGTTCCTATTCTGTATTGTAGTAGTAATAGTAGTCAGCCTGATGACCGAAGCTCCAAGTGCCGAAAAGATACAAGGTTTGGTATTCGGCACATCTACGTCTGAGCAAAAAGCTGCCACACGTGCCAGCTGGAACCACTGGGATATTATCCATACGGTAATTATCCTGGCTATTACCGCAGCTTTCTACTGGTATTTCTGGTAAGAATCCGGGCATAGTGAAAAACTTTTTTGATGTACATGAAAAATATTTTTGATACGTATGAAAAACTTTTTTCATGTACATCAAACTAAAATCCTCCAATTATAAAAACAAAAGACATGAGTAGTTACTACAGTTCCAATCCCAAATTCTATGTAGGTATCGACTGCATCATTTTCGGCTTTAATGAAGGTGAATTAAATCTGTTGTTGCTGAAAAGAAACTTCGAGCCTGCAATGGGCAACTGGTCGCTAATGGGCGGATTTGTTCAAGAAAGCGAAAGCGTAGACGATGCAGCCAAGCGGGTTCTCGCAGAACTGACCGGACTGGACAACGTGTATATGGAACAGGTCGGCTCTTTCGGAGCTATCGACCGCGACCCGGGCGAACGGGTTATCTCCATTGCCTACTATGCGTTGGTCAACATCAATGAATACGACAGGGATCTGGTACAGCAGCACAATGCTTTTTGGGTAAATATCAATGAGTTACCCCCACTAGTCTTCGACCATTCTGCAATGGTGGAGAAAGCGCGTGCATTGATGCAGCAAAAAACGACTACTGAGCCTATCGGTTTTAACCTGTTACCCCAGCTGTTTACGCTCTCACAACTGCAGAGCCTATACGAGGCCATTTACGGTGAAAACATCGACAAACGGAACTTCCGCAAAAGGATAGCCGAAATGGATTACATAGAAAAAACGGATAAAATCGATAAAACAAGTTCCAAACGCGGTGCCGCCCTCTACAAATTCAATGAAAAGGCGTATCGCAAAGCACCTAAATTTAAAATTTAATAACATGCTGATGTGCCCATATTAGCACATTAATCCATTAAACATTATGTTAGAAGAACTGAAAGAAAAGGTATTTCGTGCCAACCTTGATTTGGTGAAGCATGGACTCGTCATCTTCACATGGGGAAATGTATCGGCCATTGACCGGGCAACGGGATTGGTTGTTATCAAGCCCAGTGGAGTTAGCTATGATGATATGAAAGCGGAAGACATGGTTGTGGTCGACCTTGACGGCAATGTTGTAGAAGGCAGTTTGAAGCCCTCTTCCGACACTCCTACACACTTAGTGCTTTACAAAGCGTTTCCGGAAATCGGCGGTGTGGTTCATACACACTCCACGTATGCCACTGCATGGGCGCAAGCCGGTTGTGACATCCCCAATATAGGAACTACCCATGCCGACTATTTCCATGACGCCATTCCCTGCACTACCGATATGACAGAAGAAGAGGTAAAAGGAGCTTATGAGCTGGAGACAGGCAATGTCATCGTGAAGCGTTTTGAAGGATTGAACCCGGTTCATACGCCCGGAGTATTGGTTAAGAATCATGGTCCTTTCTCTTGGGGAAAAGATGCACACGATGCAGTGCACAATGCCGTAGTAATGGAGCAGGTAGCCAAAATGGCTTCAATAGCCTATGCGGTTAATCCGCAACTGACGATGAACCCGCTGCTTATAGAAAAGCATTTCAGCCGTAAACATGGTCCGAATGCTTATTATGGGCAAAAGTAAAATCAAGCATAAAGTATAAGATTATAAAATATAAACAATTAAAACGAAGAACAGTATGAACGCATTTGATCAATATGAAGTATGGTTCGTAACAGGAGCACAGCTTCTGTACGGAGGTGACGCAGTTGTCGCAGTAGACGCACACAGCAACGAAATGGTAAAGGGTCTGAATGACTCCGGCCGTCTGCCTGTAAAAGTTGTATATAAAGGCACTGTCAACTCTTCCAAAGAAGTAACCGCCGCTTTCAAAGCTGCTAACAACGATGAAAAATGTATCGGTGTCATCACTTGGATGCACACTTTCTCTCCGGCCAAAATGTGGATTCATGGCCTGCAAGAACTGAAAAAGCCATTGCTGCATTTCCACACACAATTCAACAAAGAGATTCCCTGGGACACAATGGACATGGACTTCATGAACCTGAACCAGTCCGCTCATGGCGATCGCGAGTTCGGACACATCGTTACCCGCATGCGCAAGAACCGCAAAGTAGTTGTAGGACACTGGCAAGATGAAAAAGCACAAAAGCAGATTGCTTCATGGATGCGTGTAGCTGCCGCATGGGCCGACGCACAAGATATGCTCATCATCCGTTTCGGCGACCAGATGAACAACGTAGCCGTAACAGACGGTGACAAGGTCAGCGCCGAACAAGTATTGGGCTACCATGTGGACTACTACCCCATCAACGACGTCATGACTTACTATAACGCAGTTGACGATGCTGATGTGAAAGCTCTCGTAGCCGAATACTTCAAACTCTACGACCATGATGCCGCACTCGAAAAAGAGGGAACAGAGGCCTATACCAAAGTATGGAACTCTGCAAAAGCAGAAATTGCTATCCGTCGCGTGCTGAAAGACACCGGCGCTAAAGGCTTCACCACCAACTTCAACGACTTGGGCGACTTTGACCAAATCCCCGGTCTGGCATCTCAGCGACTGATGGCAGAAGGCTATGGCTTCGGAGCAGAAGGCGACTGGAAAACTGCCGCACTCTACCGCACTACTTGGTTCATGAGCCAGGGCATGCCCAACGGATGTTCTTTCCTTGAGGATTACACGCTGAACTTCGACGGTGAAAAGAGCGCCATTCTGCAAGCTCACATGCTGGAAGTCTGTCCGTTGATAGCTGAACAGAAGCCCAAACTGGAAGTACACCGTTTGAGCATTGGTATCGACAGCGAAACAGCACGCCTCGTATTCACCAGCAAACAAGGCAAAGGCGTAGCCGCAACTATCGTAGACTTGGGCAACCGCTTCCGCCTCATCGTAAACAAAGTGGAATGCATCAAGAGCAAACCGCTTCCGAAACTTCCTGTTGCAAGTGCATTATGGATTCCGATGCCTAACCTCGAAGTAGGTGCAGCCGCATGGATTTTGGCAGGTGGTACACACCACACCAGCTTCTCCTACGACCTTACAGTAGAAGACTGGGGAGACTTTGCGGAAATGGCCGGCATCGAAATGATTGTTATCGATGAAAATACCACCATCAGCGAGTTCAAAAAGGAACTGCGCATGAATGAGGTATATTATATGCTGAACAAAGCGCTTTGCTAAGAATAACTGCGAATTACTAATTACGGATTACTTTTACGGTATGCGTAATTAGTAATTCGTGATTTATAATTAACCTCTCCTTTACCTTTATAATTACTTAAATCACATGAAATCAGATCCAAAATCAACAATTGAAGCCGGAAAAGCCATTCTTGGTATAGAATTCGGTTCGACACGAATAAAAGCTGTTTTGATTGACCCAGAAAATAAACCCATTGCTCAGGGAAGCCACACTTGGGAAAACCAATTGGTCGACGGGCTTTGGACATATAGCGTCGAAGCTGTCTGGTACGGGCTGCAGGATTGCTATGCAGACCTTCGTGCAAACGTAAAAAACTTATACGATACAGAAATAGAGTCTCTGGCTGCAATAGGTGTCAGTGCCATGATGCATGGCTATATGGCATTCAACAAAAAAGAAGAAATCCTCGTTCCGTTCCGTACTTGGAGAAACACCAATACCGCCCAGGCAGCAGCGGCTTTATCCGAACTGTTTGTCTACAACATTCCGTTGAGATGGAGTATTTCCCACTTATACCAAGCTATTCTGGACAATGAGGAACATGTTAAAGACATTGACTACCTGACAACCCTTGCCGGATTTGTACATTGGCAAATAACAGGTCAAAAGGTATTGGGTATAGGTGATGCATCAGGTATGCTTCCCATAGATCCTGCCACCAAGAACTATTCGGCTGAAATGGTAGCCAAGTTTGATGATCTGGTTGCCCCGAAAGGCTATGACTGGAAACTTCTGGATATTCTTCCCAAAGTATTGCCGGCAGGTAAGAATGCAGGATTCCTCACGCCGGAAGGAGCCAAAAGACTTGACGTATCAGGCCACCTGAAAGCAGGAATACCGGTATGCCCGCCCGAAGGCGACGCAGGCACAGGCATGGTTGCAACCAATGCCGTAAAGCAACGTACAGGAAACGTATCGGCAGGCACATCCTCCTTCTCCATGATTGTTTTGGAGAAAGACCTGTCAAAACCATACGAAATGATCGATATGGTGACTACTCCTGACGGAAGCCTCGTAGCTATGGTACATTGCAACAACTGCACTTCCGACCTCAATGCATGGGTCAACCTATTCAAAGAGTATCAGGAATTGCTGGGTATTCCCGTAGATATGGATGAGATATACGGCAAGCTCTATAACCATGCACTCACCGGCAATACAGATTGCGGCGGCCTTATTTCATACAACTATATTTCCGGCGAACCCGTAACAGGGCTGGCAGAAGGGCGCCCACTGTTTATACGTTCGGCAAATGACAAGTTCAACCTTGCCAACTTTATGAGGGCTCATCTTCACGCTTCGGTCGGAGTTCTCAAAATCGGTAATGACATTCTGTTCAAGGAAGAAAAAATCAAAGTTGACAGAATCACAGGACATGGAGGATTATTCAAGACTAAAGGTGTGGGCCAGAGAATTCTCGCTGCGGCCATAAACTCGCCTATTTCCGTTATGGAAACAGCCGGTGAAGGTGGCGCATGGGGTATTGCCCTACTCGGCTCTTATCTTGTGAACAACGACAAGCAACAAACCCTTGCCGATTTTCTGGATGAAAAAGTGTTTGCAGGAGATGCCGGCATTGAGGTGTCACCGACAGCTGAAGATGTAGAAGGCTTCAACGCATACATCGAAAATTACAAGGCGAATCTGCCTGTTGAAGAAGCAGCTGTTAAATCCAAAAGATAATTCCTATAAGATTAAGCCGGTTGCCTTAAGGAAGTTCATTCTGAATAAAAGGTGAAGGCTTAGAAACAATAATGCATGTAATCGTAGCGGGGCATCTCTTCTCCTAATCACACAGAGAGTAGATTCTTCGCTTCGCTCTAAATGACAGAGTAAAATGATAGTTAATGTTAGTTTTGACACACTGGCATCGAAATTACTCCCGCTACGTTTACATACATAAAGTTATTCATCATACTATAAACACCTGACACAAATGAAATCACCACTCACCTGCCTACTGCTTTTCTGCTTTCTCTTAGCCGGAAAAGCCCAAACAAGACAAGCAGTGTCCTATTTCCCCCTTCAAGATATCAAGCTGCTGGAAAGTCCTTTTTTACAGGCACAGCAGACCGACTTGCACTATATCATGGCTATGAACCCTGACCGGTTGCTCGCCCCTTTCCTACGCGAAGCCGGACTTGCTCCCAAAGCCCCAAGCTATACCAACTGGGAAAACACCGGATTGGACGGACACATCGGCGGACATTACATTTCCGCACTTTCCATGATGTATGCCGCTACCGGCGACACGACCGTATACAACCGGCTGAATTATATGCTGAACGAATTGCACCGGGCACAACAAGCCGTAGGTAACGGATTCATCGGAGGAACACCCGGAAGCCTGCAACTTTGGAAAGAAATAAAAGAAGGGAATATCCGTCCCGAAAGTTTCAGCCTTAACGGCAAATGGGTTCCCCTATACAACATACACAAGACTTATGCCGGACTTCGCGATGCTTACCTCTATGCAGGAAGTGACCTTGCACGTCAAATGCTGATTGCCCTCACCGATTGGATGGCAGGCATCACGTCGGGACTCACCGAACAACAGATGCAGGATATGCTGCGCAGCGAACATGGAGGACTGAACGAAATATTTGCCGACGTAGCCGACATCACAGGCGACAAAAAATATCTGGAACTGGCACGCAGATTCTCCCATAAGACACTTCTTGAGCCCCTTATCGGAGGCGAGGACCATCTGACAGGTATGCACGCCAATACACAAATACCGAAAGTCATCGGCTACAAGCGCATCGCCGATCTCACTCAAAACGATGCTTGGGATCAGGCCGCACGTTTCTTCTGGAATACGGTTGTCAATCACCGTTCCGTCTGTATCGGCGGCAACAGTGTACGTGAGCATTTTCATCCTGCGGACAATTTCACATCCATGCTCAATGATGTACAAGGTCCGGAAACCTGTAACACCTACAATATGCTCCGCCTGACGAAGATGCTTTTCCAGACTTCTCCCGACATCCGCTTTGCCGATTATTACGAACGCGCCCTATACAACCATATCCTTGCCTCACAACAACCGGCAAAAGGCGGTTTTGTCTACTTCACCCCTATGCGTTCGGGACACTATCGTGTTTATTCGCAACCGGAAACATCCATGTGGTGCTGCGTAGGTTCAGGGCTGGAGAACCACACCAAATACGGAGAATTCATTTATGCCCATGCAGAGGACACTTTGTATGTAAACTTATTCATCCCCTCCCGCCTGACCTGGAAAGAACAGAAATTGACACTGGTACAAGAAAGCCGTTTCCCCGATGAAGCGCAAATCAGATTCCGGATAGAAAAGAGCAATAAGAAAACATTCAGCCTCAAGTTCCGTTACCCCTCATGGGCAAAAGGAGCAAGTGTTTCCGTCAATGGCAAAGTGCAGGATATAAACGCCCAACCGGGCGAGTACCTGACGGTTCGCCGCAAATGGAAAGCCGGAGACGAAATCACGCTGAACCTGCCGATGCAGGTCACTTTGGAGCAAATACCCGACCAAGAACATTTCTATGCCTTCATGTACGGTCCCATCGTACTTGCCAGCCCCACCGGTACGGAAAACATGGACGGGCTCTATGCCGATGACAGTCGTGGCGGGCACATCGCTCATGGCAAGCTGGTCTCTCTGGAAAAGATGCCGATGTTGATAGGCTCTTCCGCATCATTGCCTCAAGCACTTCGGAAAACGGATGACGAACAGTTATCATTCAGCTATACCGGAAGCGTCTACCCTACGCAGAAAGAAGCATTGCGGCTGATACCTTTCTTCCGCCTGCACGATTCCCGTTATGCCATTTACTTTCATCAGGTGAGCGAAGCCGAGGTGGAAAGCATCCGTCAAGAAATGGAGCGGAAAGAGCGCAAAGCCATGGAACTTGCCAACCAGACAGCAGACATTATTTTCCCCGGAGAGCAACAACCGGAATCCGATCATGGCATCCGGTACGAACAGGCGGAAACCGGAACCGACAGAGACCGTCATTTCCGACGCGCCAAAGGCTGGTTCGGCTACACTCTGAAAACAAGCAAGGAAGCAAGCCGGCTTATGATCACTACACGAAAGAACGATCCGATGAAGGTTGCAATCCTTCTCAACAACGAGAGACTGACTGCCGCCCCCACAATCAGTGAAGCGGATCAAGAGGGCTTCGTAACACTCTGTTATCCTTTGCCCCAGAAGTTAGGCGCCGGTAATTATCCGATACGGTTCAGCCCGGACGGCACAGAATGGACCCCGGCTATCTATGAAATCCGTCTACTTGAATAGCCGTATGCCCGGTAAAGCGCCAACAGAATTGAGATTACATCATATTACAAACATCTATTACCAATAAACATTATGAGAAACAAGTTATTATTCAGCAGTGTCCTATTAGCTGCATCTGTATCCTTGTCTGCACAACAAAGTGCAACAATCACGCTTCACGCCGACCAAGGCAAGCAAATTATTCCCAAAGAAATTTACGGCCAGTTTGCCGAACATCTGGGTACTTGTATCTACGGAGGCCTTTGGGTGGGCGAGAACTCCGATATACCCAATGTCAAAGGTTACCGTACCGACGTATTCAATGCCCTGAAAGACCTCCAGGTTCCCGTTCTTCGCTGGCCGGGCGGCTGCTTTGCCGACGAATATCACTGGATGGACGGTATCGGTCCCAAAGAGAATCGTCCTAAAATGGTGAATAACAACTGGGGCGGCACTATCGAAGACAACAGTTTCGGCACACACGAGTTCCTCAACCTTTGCGAAATGCTGGGTTGCGAACCTTACATCAGCGGCAACGTGGGAAGCGGAACCGTTGAGGAACTTGCCAAATGGGTGGAATACATGACCTCTGACGGTGACTCCCCAATGGCGAATCTGCGCCGGAAAAACGGTCGTGACAAGGCATGGAAAGTCAAATACCTCGGTGTAGGTAACGAAAGCTGGGGTTGCGGCGGCAGCATGCGTCCCGAATACTATGCCGACCTTTACCGCCGTTACTCAACCTATTGCCGCAATTATGACAACAACCGCCTGTTCAAGATAGCCAGTGGCGCCAGTGATTACGACTACGAGTGGACAAAAGTTCTCATGGAGCGCGTGGGCAGCCGCATGAACGGACTCTCACTCCACTACTACACCGTTAGCGGATGGACCGGCAGCAAAGGCTCTGCAACCCGGTTCGACAAGGATGACTATTATTGGACCATGGGTAAATGTCGTGAAATAGAAGATGTGATCCGCAGACACTGCGCCATTATGGACGAATATGACAAAGACAAGAACGTGGCGCTCATGCTCGATGAATGGGGAACATGGTGGGACGAAGAGCCCGGTACGGTCAGAGGCCACCTCTACCAGCAGAACACCATGCGTGACGCCTTTGTAGCTTCCCTGTCGCTCGACATCTTCCACAAATACACCGACCGCTTGAAAATGGCGAACATAGCCCAGGTTGTCAACGTACTGCAATCTATGATCCTGACCAAAGGGAAAGAGATGGTGCTGACTCCCACTTATTACGTTTTCAAGATGTACAAGGTGCATCAGGACGCTACCTACCTTCCCATTGAAATAAGCTGCCAGCAAATGAACGTGCGCGACAAACGTACATTGCCCCTCATCAGCGCTACGGCATCCAAAAACAAAGATGGGAAAATTCATATTTCCTTGTCCAATGTTGATGTAGATAACGAGCAGGAAGTTATTGTAAATCTTCCGGGAATACAGGCTACAAAAGCGGCAGGAGAAATGCTCACTTCCGCACAGGTAACGGATTATAATTCCTTTGAAAATCCCGACAAAGTAAAATTAGTGCCTTTCAAAGAGGTAAAAATCAATAAAGGAGTCCTGAAAATAAAACTCCCCGCCAAATCAATTGTTACTGTTGAGTTACAGTAAACCATCAATAAAGACTTATTGTAATCAAAACAAGAAGCGGGTGACAGGGGCAAGAAAAAAGAGATAGGTTCTATGTTGCGGATTTACACATAAAAAGCTATCTTTGTCCCTGTCAAAATCAACAGGCAAGAAAATCAACTCACTAATAAAGTATTCAAATCATAACTATATTTTAATAATATGAACGACAAGAAACTTATGAACCTCGCAGCGGACAACATCCGTATCCTTGCTGCTTCTATGGTTGAAAAAGCCAACTCCGGACACCCGGGCGGTGCTATGGGTGGCGCCGACTTTGTGAATGTACTCTTTTCCGAGTTCTTAGTATACGACCCTGAGAATCCCGCTTGGGAAGGCCGCGACCGCTTCTTCCTCGATCCGGGACATATGTCACCGATGCTTTACTCCACATTGGCGCTGACAGGCAAATTCACATTGGATGAGTTGAAAGAGTTCCGCCAATGGGGCAGCCCCACTCCGGGACATCCCGAACGCGACCTGATGCGCGGCATCGAAAACACTTCCGGCCCGTTGGGACAAGGACATACTTTCGCCGTTGGAGCAGCTATTGCAGCCAAGTTCATGAAGGCCCGTTTTGAGGAAGTAATGAACCAGACAATCTATGCATATATTTCCGACGGTGGCGTTCAGGAGGAGATTTCACAAGGTGCAGGCCGTATTGCCGGCGCTCTGGGCTTGGACAACCTCATCATGTTCTATGATGCAAACGACATCCAGCTCTCAACCGAAACAAAAGATGTAACAATCGAAGATACCGCTAAAAAATACGAAGCATGGGGCTGGAAAGTTATCAAAATCGACGGTAACGATGCCGACGCTATTCGTGGCGCACTCAATGAAGCTAAAGCAGAAGCGGAACGTCCCACACTGATCATCGGTCACACCGTTATGGGTAAAGGCGCACGCAAGGCAGACGGCAGCAGCTACGAAGCCAACTGTGCTACTCATGGCGCTCCTTTGGGCGGCGATGCTTATGTAAATACAATCAAGAACCTGGGCGGTAACCCTGAAAATCCGTTCACTATCTTCCCCGAAGTAGCCGAACTTTATGCCAAACGCGCTGCCGAACTGAAAGGAATCATGGCAGAGAAATATGCGGCAAAAGCTGCATGGGCAAAAGCCAATCCGGAAAAGGCCGCTAAACTGGAATTCTTCTTCTCAGGCAAAGCACCCGAAGTGAACTGGGCAGCTATCGAGCAGAAAGCCAACTCGGCTACACGTGCCGCATCGGCCACTGTGCTCGGCGCTCTTGCCACTCAGGTGGAAAACATGGTTGTTGCTTCTTCCGACAAGTACGGTAATCCTTCCATGAATTCCAACTATGGAGCGAAAGAATTAGATTTATATGCCCCTGGTGTCAGCGTGTATGCCGCTTACACGGGTGATACTTATCAAACGGGAACTGGAATGGGACTTGCATCGGCATCTGTTGCCGGGGTTGCTGCTTTGATTAAAGCCTATTATCCCAACTTGACAGGTTCACAAATTCGTGATATTCTGTTGGCATCCGTGACTTCCAGAAAGGGAGTCGAGGTCGAAAAAGGTATTGAAGTCGGGGGAAAGAAGACACAGGATTTATTTCTTTTCGATGATTTGTGTTTGTCCGGGGGAATCTTGAATGCTTATCAGGCCGTCGTGGCAGCGAGTAAACTAGCGGGAAAATAGTTATTTACACCCAATGCGTGATATGAGAACAATCGTATTCATTGTTGGCCTGTTGGTATTGTTTTCGGCAGGTGTTTTCGGGCAACAAGTTACCCGTCGTGTGTGTGACACGATTCATTACGAATT
>ERZ837910.376-NODE-376-length-70079-cov-10.287559_pt1 | contig 70079 bp, 71 predicted proteins | sample MGYA00519940_ERZ837910 | MGnify/ENA primary metagenome ERZ837910 (study PRJEB31850, sample SAMEA3708825) | human gut metagenome | biome: human gut; feature: human-associated habitat; material: faeces | place: China | collected 2014 ... | reverse complement strand
GCCAGCGCGGGGACGAGGACGCCGTATTCCTTGACGCTTTCGGCGGTTTCCTGCATGGACGCATCCTCTCGCACCTGAAAGGGGTGATCCGGGAACGGATGCAGCTCAGAGAGCGAAATCTGAACAACTACTTCCTGCTGTGGTTTCGGCTTTTTGGATGGCGCGGGCTTTTTGCCCGGTTCCTTCTGCACGGTTTTTTCAGGCATTGTGTTCCTCCTGTCGGCATCTGATTTTGGGTACAAAAAAAGGACATTTCTTCTTTGCAGAGGAAATGTCCTGATTTTTTGGACGGGCTGACAGCCCGCCCAAACGGTATTTTATTTTTGTCGTTACTATAACACCCCCTACGATATAACTACTTCGCGGCTCGATTTCTCGGTTTGGAAAAGGATGAAAAACCTTGCCATAAACCTACAACCCTTGATATACGGGGCTTTTCCGGTTTGTCGTAATTATACCGTAAGGGCACACCTATGCCTCCATGCTTTTGGAGCAGGAGATCAATCCCAGGATCGTCCAGAAGCTGTTGGGTCACCGGGACGTATCCACTACACTGGGCATCTACACACATGTGGTACCGGAGGTATTTGCCGGCGTTGCCGCCGCTGTGGATACGGCCTCGCAGCAGTTGATGGACGGCACCTACACGCCCAAGCGCAGCGCAGAAGCCGTCAGAGCGCAGCTACAGCAAATCGACCCGATGTTGTCGGAGGACATGACTGTGAATCTCAAGTATTTGTAAGGCTCTCAGGGCACAAATGCCGTACAGCTTAATACAGCTTGAGACCTAAAACAAGGCAACATTTGAAAACACAAGCCAACAAAGTGTCCATCATACGCAGACACCGAAAATTCATCAAAAACGGGAAAAACCTTGGAAACACAAGGTTTCCAAGGTTTTTTCTTGGTGGAGACTGCTGGACTCGAACCAGTGACCTCCTGCGTGTGAAATATAAGCAGTCGCTCTAAATGTGGCACAAAGTGACGCAAAATAGCACAAATTATTAAAAACCGTGTGCCTATGCTTTGAAATAGTTGCATGGTTTTTCTTGGTTTGTTTCGGTTACTAACACGTTACTAACAAAGTCACGCTCTCAGCAGCTTGCCCCACGTCGCCGCGCCGACCACACCGTCAACAGTCAAACCGTTGGCTTTCTGGTACTTCCGCACCGCTGCGTCGGTGCCGCTGCCGAAGTCACCATCAGCCCCGGCACTGCCGCAGGAACAACCGCCCGCGATCAGCAGCGTTTGCAGCACCTTCACGTCAGCGCCGCCGCTGCCCTTGGCCAGTTTCCGCAGCTTCACATCTACCGTCTCATCCACCGGCATGGCCGAAGCCTCGCCGGTGGCTTTTTTTGCGTAGTCCGGCAGGCCGAAGCCGCGGATATACTGCCCGTTGACCTTCATGGCGCGGGTCTTTACGCTGTCGCGGTAGTTGCCCTCCGTCACCCAGAAGGACGTGCCGTCCACGCGGGTGACAATGCCCACATGATCCGCGCCGGTGGTACACTCGCCCGCGCCGTTGTCACTCCACGCGTATACCACCACGTCGCCGATCTTGGGTGTGTAATCGTCCCGCTCCATCCAGCGGCCCAGCGCCTTATAGAGGTCGATCATCTTCCCCACGCCTACCTCTGTGGGCATGATGTCCGTAATACCGCAGACGATGGCCACGGCGCTGACCGTACCGGCGCACCATGCGTCGGTGTATTTCAGCGCGTAGCCCCTCGCCAGCGGCTTGTGGCTGTTGTAGATGTCAATGATCTTCTTGTGGCTGCCGTCCGCCTCGTTCAGCCCCACCCAGCCAAGGATGGTGTCTGCCGCCTTCTGCCGTAGCTGCTGTTCTGTCATGTTCCCAACCTCCCTGAAATCATTCCTGCCGGACATGCCCAGCAGCGCCGGATAGTCCGTCAGCATGTAATCCTGGTCACACACCACACCGGCCACCTTGTTTTCCCGCAGCTTGTTGGTTTCGCCCCCAAACTGCCACAGACCGAAGTCTCGGCCATAGCGGCACGTCTCGTTCCACTCGGCCACCCAGTGGGCATACTTGAACAGCTGCTCGTCGTGCATATAGCCCTCGAACATGGCGCGGGAGGAGTAGATGCCCACCCATGCGCCGCGCATCTCCAGTGCCTCGCAGAAGGCCAGCACAATGGCCGTCAGCGCGTCCTTGCCCAGCGCCAGCATCTCCTTGTGTTCCACGTCCATGTACACCGGCAGCGTAAACTTCTTTCCGGCAAGGCAGTTGTCGAAGAAATACGCCGCCTCCTGCTCTGCCTGTTCCACGGTCAGCGCCTTGCTGAACCAGTAGCAGCCCACGTCAATGCCGCGCTTGACGCATTCCACATAGTTCCGCTGAAACTGCTTGTTGGTATAAAGGCCGTTGTTACCCCCGCCGCCCTTCAGGACGGCGAAGGTAACACCCTCGGCTTTATCCCAGTCGAACACGCCCTGCGCATCCGAAATGTCAATACCGAAGCGCATGGCTCACTCCTCCAACTCAGGCAGACCCGCCAGAGAGGTCAGCAGGCTCAGGATGCCTGCCAGCACGGCGGCGCTGCCAACGGCGACCCAGTTGACTTCTGCCATGACGGCGGTGGTGCCGATGGTGGCAACAGCGGTCTGTGCCACGGTCTTGATGGCGCGGATGCCCGCCGCCTTGATCCAGTTCTTCCAGTTTCTCATAATGTAGTCCTTTCCGGCCTAATTGGCCTGTCCCATGTTGTTGTGTACTTTTTCCAAATCGTCGATACGATGATTGGCTACCTTCTGCCGCTCCTCCAGCAGCGCCACACTTTCCTCCAGCGCGTAGGTGCGCTCCACCAGTTTGTTGTGCTTGCTGACCTTCTGCTCCAGCTGTTCCAGCCGGTAGACGATCAGGGCGGTGCTTTTCCGGTTGGCCAGATAGCTTCCCGCCAGCGTCCCCGCAAGACCCAGCAGCGCCACAATGATGGCTTCCGTCATGTGACCTCCTCCCATCCATATACACCCGGCTCCCACACGTTGTTGTCACAGGTGCTGCGCCATGTTTTGCCGCTGTGTGTCACCTTGTCGCCTGTCATGTAGGGATTGGTGCTCTCAGGCTGTTGCCACTCGGGGATAACGGCGGGGTCGGGGATCAGCACCTGTGCCCACAGGCTGGGCGCGTCCGCCGGGTTCCAGCCTGACTGCGATGTGTGGGCCTGTAGGCACTTGTAGACGTACCCCCCATACAGCCGCCGGTCTCCCGCCGCATAGGCCGCCCCCTCGCCGTCCCACGGGCGGTAGAGCAGCGGCGCTGCCGCCGCCTGCGCGTCCGTCAGCACCACCGCTGCGGCATCCATACTGGCCCGAATGGCCTGTGCCTGCGCCATGATGTCAGTCCTCATCCGTCACCACCCCCAGCGTCTGCAAAGCCGCCTTGTACTGCTCAATTTCTTCCTGGGCGGTCAGGAGTTCTTCGCCGTCCCGGTAGAACTTGCCATCCTGATAACTGTCCCCGATGCCCACCGGGCGGTCATGGAGCGCCACCGCACCGGGGAAATCCCCGGCGTTGGTTTCCCACAGAGTAATGACGTTGGTCACAGTCCCTTCCGTGATAACTGCATATCTCATGCCGCCACCTCCTTGTGCTGCCGGATGACCACAATGCCGTCGGCAGGTTCAACGTTATAAGCGCCGCCATTGCCGGAGTTGGGTACGGTGGCGGTCAGGTTATCGCCGCCGCCGGAAGCGTACAGGTCGCCGTCTGCTTCGCCAAATTCTCGTGTGGTGGTACCCTGTCCCTTGCCGCCAGCAGTTGTAGCAGTCGTACCGTCGCCACCATCCGTACCACCAGCGGCGGTACTGTAGTTGGCATGTACCCCACTGACATTCAGACCACCGCCGCCAGAGCCACCGTCTGCGCCCGGCTGCTTGGATGTGTTATATCCTCTCTTAGAGCCCTTTCCTCCCAGTGCAGATGCGGCAAACGCCGATGTTGTGCCACCATCCGTACCGTTCAAACTACCTTCAGTAATGTTTTTGCCCGCCGCGCCTACCACGATGGGATAGGCGGTATTGGCCGCCACCACCACAGACCGCACGGTGGTGGTGTAGCCTGCGCCACCACCGCCGCAGAGTACATAGCTTCTTCCTCCGCCGCCACCTACCAAAAATGCATCAATCACCATGTCTTTCAATGGCGTGAACGTGCCGCTGGACAGAAACTTGATGCGCCAGTTGCCGCCGCCATCGTCCAGCACCTGATATGTGCCGTCACCGCCCGACCAGTTGAAGTCCTCGCCGATGATGGGCGCGGAAATGGCGCCGCCGCCGGAAAAAATACCTTCTACCTGAATCATACAATTATCACCTCCACAGGAATATCAATCGTGGGCACGGTGCCCGCCGCCTTGACTGTCAGCGAACCCGCCGCCTGCGCCGTTACACGGGGCTGCGCCGCGCCCCACGCGGCGAACTGCTCGTCGGTGGCACTCTGGGCGATGCGCAGGCTGCCGTTGGCCGATGCTGTCACGCCAGAGACGGCCAGCGTCTGCACGCCATTGCTCCACCCCGCCGCCGTCAGCGTGGCGGCTTTTGACACAGACTTGTCGGCCTTGTCCTCCACCAGCTTGTACACGCTGTTCAGCGCCTTGGGGGTGACGGCCTTGTCGGTGTCGGTGCGCTCGTAGCTGTCCACCAGATACGTGATGCCCTTGCTGCCGGTGCTGGCGCTGGGCAGGCTCATCGCACCCAGCGTGTCGGTATCGGTGAAGCCCAGATACTGACCCTTGCTGCCGGACACCTCCACCCCGTCGCCCTTAGGGCCTTGGGGGCCGGTGTCACCCTTGTCGCCCTTCTCGCCCTTCAGCGCCGCCAGCTGCGCCGCCGTGAAGTCCGCGTAGGTAAAGGCGTCGCCCTTTTCGCCGGGGTCACCCTTGGGGCCTTGCGGGCCGGTGTCGCCCTTCGCGCCGGGAGCGCCGTCGGCTCCGGCAGGGCCGGTGTCGCCCTTCGGGCCTTGTGGGCCTGTATCACCTTTTGCACCGGGCGCACCAACTGCACCAGCGGGGCCCGTGTCGCCTTTCTCACCCTTCAGCGCCGCCAGCTGCGTCGCTGTGAAATCCGAATAAGTGAACGCCGCGCCTTTCTCGCCGGGGTCTCCCTTCGGGCCAGCAGGCCCCTGTGGGCCTTTCTCGCCTTGCGGCCCTTGCGGGCCAGTGGGGCCGGTATCACCCTGCGGCCCCTGTGCGCCTGTGTCGCCCTTTGCACCGGCAGGGCCGGTATCACCCTTGGGGCCTTTCAGCGCACCCACGTTCACCCATGCCGCCTTGTCCACATCCCACTGATACACGGTGTTGCTGTCCGCCGTACCCACGAACCATGCGTCGCCGGCGCTTCCTGTAGGGTGGGCTGCCTGCAAAGCCGCCAGCGTGGCATACAGTCCCTTTACCGTGTAGCTGTCGCCAGCAGGGCCGGTGTCACCCTTGGGGCCGGTGGGGCCTTGTGCGCCTGTCTCACCCTGTGGGCCTGTCTCACCCTGCGGGCCTCGCGGGCCTTCCGGGCCAGTTTCACCCTTTGGCCCCTGTGCGCCGGTCTCCCCCTTGGGGCCAGCGGGGCCTTGTTCGCCCTGTGCACCCTTGTCGCCCTTCTCGCCCTTCAGCGCCGCCAGCTGTGCCGCCGTGAAGTCCGCATAGGTGAAAGCTGCACCCTTTTCGCCTTTTTCACCCCGTGCGCCCGTGTCGCCCTTCGGCCCCCTTGCTCCGGTGTCGCCCTTCGCGCCCTGTGGGCCAGCGGGGCCGGTGTCGCCCTTGTCACCCTTGAATTTACCCGCGTCCGCGTCGTCCCGGACGCCCTTGGCGATGTTCCGGGCCTCCTGCGCCTGCGCCAGTATCTGCTCACCGTAGCTGGCCGCCACCTCCGGCAGCGCCTCGCCGGACACCGCGCCGCTCTCGTCCACCATGAACCGCACCTGCGTGGTGGTGATCCGCTGCGTCGTCTCGCCCACGGCCTTTGTCCCAACCAGATGCACGATCCACTCGCCCGCCGCCAGATTCAGATGATCCTCCGGCGAAATCGCGTCGTCCGTCAGCAGCACGCTGTACGTCTTTCCTGTTCCTTCAAACACTGCCGTCTTGGCCGCGCCGTCCCAGTCCTCTGTCTGAAACACGAACCGCGCCGCCAGATAGTCAATGGTGTTGGACGCCACCACGGCGCTCTCCATCCGCAGCCGCTGCCCGTATACATAGAACGTCATCATGTCTCTCACCCCTTTTTACATAAGAGCATAACAGAAGCGGCGGTGGAAACTCTATCCCACCGCCGCTTTGCTCTTGTCAATGCCAGGGCGCATCCGTGCAAAGCAAAAGAATCGTTGCACATTGGCAAAATTCAGTAAATCAGTTATAAATGTTTGTGCTGTAATCACAAAATCTATGCGCTATTTTTGGCTATTCTGATGTTTACAATTACAAGCAATATTGCGTATAATAATAACGCAGGGAAACCTGCCAGAATTGAAAATGACGCCCGTCATCTTCGTCTGTCGCCTGCCGCGTGTCGCCAGCGGCATAAAAAAGTGCGACTTGCTTACGACGGCCGCTTGCCTGCGTGCGGGGTATAAGTTGCAGGCATGAACCACCAGAAAGGCCTTCTGCAATATTGCGGAGGGCCTTTTCTCTAAAGAGGAGTTGTCGAATCATGACAGACCTGATTCTCTACGGCTTATATTCGATAAAAGATTCCTATTTTTCGGATTTTAAGCGTCCTTACTGGATGGACAACAAAAATGAGGGACGCCCGTATTATTACTTACTTCAAGATTCAGATGGCGTACATTGGGTCATACCGTTAAGTTCGCAAGTTGAAAACTATGAGCGGAAGATTGTCCGCGAAGAAGCAAAACGAGGGGCAGGCAACTGCATCTATTATCATATTGGAAAAATCGCATCAGCAAAGAGAGTGTTCCTGATTGGAGATATGTTTCCGGTAAGCGTCGGTTACATAAAGAAGCCTTATACCATCGGGTCAGTCCATTACATTGTCAGGAACGCCTCTTTAAACAAAGCTGTCTATAGTAAGGCTATGCGCTATCTGAAGCTTGTTTCGACAGGGAAAATGCACAGCAGGAACGATATCATGGGAATTAAACGGACGTTGCTAAAGCCAAAAGAGAAATAAAGAAGAGGGGCTTACGGCCCCTCTTCTTCACTTCTCCATCGTTTTGGTAATCGCCGCTTTTACGACACCGCCGCCCTTCAGGGCTTCCTTCACCCACTTGGTTGGCTCGTAGCTGCTGACCACCTCGGCCTTTGCCACCTCGTTGGCGGCGCTGTAAATGCGGGCAATGCAGTCCGCTTTCTCTTCGTCGGACATACTCCGGTATGTGGCATTTTGCGTCAGTTCCGTCAGCCACTTGTACGCTTCGCTGCCCTTCTTCTGGGCGTATGTCACATACTGTTCACCCGTCAGGTCAACTCGCTTCTTGTCCACGTTGAAGTACTTGCTGGCGCGTCTGGGCAGCACGCTCTCCCCCGTGACCTCATAAAGCCGCAGCAGTTCTTCCTCCATCGCGCTCATGTCCACAGTGGAGGTATAGGCAGGGTTCAGGAAGTTGTTGAAGGCTCGCGTTCCTACTTCGCCCGTACTCTCCGTCCGGCCCCATGCGTCGATATAGGGGATCTGGCTGTAATCCCAGATGGGGATCTTGGCGCTGGCCCGCCCCAGCGCATACTGCACGTTGTTGGTCAGCTTGGAGTTCTTGCTGGTGAACGTGGTGTACCGCAGCCCCTCGCCCGTGCGCTCTGCCTGCCCCAGAATGGTGGGAATGCCCTGTGATACATAGCTGGCGGCTGCGTTAACCAGTGCCGTGGGCAGCCCCGGCAGTCCGTTGCTGCTGGCATACCCCACAGAATCGAACACATCGTTCAGACTTTGCAGGCAGCTCATTTCCAGCATCGGCTCCGACACCTGTGACATCGCCGTCAGCCAGTCCGCCATCGTGGTCAGTTCTGGATTTCCGCCCGACAGTTCACACAGGTTTACCCCCACAAAGAACGGCAAACACTCCGGGGCCAGCCAGTCCAGCGTCACGCTGGTGCCATTGGGCAGCTCCAGTGCATACGCCTGATGCCCCGCCAGCTCCATGAAGTCGTTTTCCTTATCATCGTCGTCGCCGTGGCCCCGCACAACACCCTGTGCCGCCATGAAAAAGCCCAGCGCCAGCAATCCCGTACCCGTCAGGCCCGCCGAAATGGCGTCAATGGCTTCCGCCGCCGTTTTCGTACCCTTCTGCACATCGAAAATGGCCTGCTTGAAGCCGTTCAGCAGTCCGATGGGGCTGTATTCCACGCCCCGCGCCAGAATGTTGGCCGGTGTCTTGCGGAACGGCAGAATACCCTCCATCACCGTGGCGATCGTCCGCTTCGCGCCGTTCTTGCTGTTTCGGCCCATGCGGCCCAGTTCGCTGATAGCCTGCGAAAAGGCGTTGGTGTCCCGGTAGGTGGCTTTCTGCGCTTCCTTGATGGCGTATTCCCGCGCCTTTACCACCTTGTCGCCGCCCTTGGCGATCATCTCCGCCGTGATGCCGTTGGCCTTGCAGTACTGGGCCATGGCGTAGGCATAGTGGGGCTTGGAGAACCATGCGTCCTCCTTGTCCAGCGCCCTGCTGTTGGCCTTCCGCGCCGCCTCAAGGGGCTTGGCGACCTGTTTCAGCACCGGTTTTTTGCTTTGGAAGATCACCCGCCCCTCTTCAATATACTTGTTGGCGTTGGCAAAATCACTGTACTTGCCGCCGCCCATGGCCACGTCCGCCACCTTGGCGTAATCCTGCGCCGCCGCTTGCAGCAGCGCCTTGCCGCCCTTGCCGGTCACAAATTCCTTGCTGCGTTCCATCTTCCCGCCGGACAGTCGGTATACCGCCTTTTCAATGCCCGTCGCCACCACGTTCTTGGCTGCCACCACCGGAACAAATCCGGCGTTGCCCACCACGTTCCGTACATGGGTGCGGACATTGCCCAGCATGGCCAGATACCGCCATGCGTTCCACTTATCCTTGAAGCGGGAGGGCATCTGCTTGCCGATATCCCGGTAGATGTTTGCCAGCACCGCGTCCCGCTCCGCCTGATCGGCGGCTTTCATGAACTGCTCCGCCAGCGTCTGGTCGATCTTCAGCTTCGGGGCCTTGTCGTCGCCGTATTCCTCGTTCAGCTGTGTTTGCAGGTTCGCAATGCTGCGCTGTGCCTGATAAAGCTGCGTCTCCGGCGACACCTGCTTCAGAATCCGGGTGGCCTGCAAAGCCTGCGCCGCGCTCCGCTGGTGCTGCACCATGTCGGAAAGCACGTCCAGCGCCGTCTCCGTGTCGCCGCTGTTGGCCGCGTTGTTATAGAGCGCCCAGCCCATGGCCGTGTTCTTCTTGGACACGTTGCCGGCTTTCATGGCCGACTTCCAGTCAGTCAGCGCCTGCGCCCAGCCCACGCGCTTGATCTCGCCGTCAGCGTCGGCAATGGCCGCCTTGTCGGAATACACCTCATAGGAGTACTTGCCCTCCAGCGCCAGCGTCTCGATATCCGGCACCATCTCCTCCGGCGTGGCCTTGGCCTCCAGTACCGTCCGCACCGTCTGAGAGATTTTTTCGTCCTCGCCGCTCTTCTTGGGCAGCTGAATATCCCGCGCCGCCTTTTCGCCCTTGCGCATCGTGCCGTACAGACCGCGATACCCGCCCAGAAGCTCCTCCACCTTGCCCAGATAGGTGCGCTCCTGCTGCTGGAGCATGGCCCGTTCCCGCCCCAGCAGCTCTTGCAGGCTGCGGTTGCCTTCAAGGTCTTTCAGCTTGTTTTCCACAATGGCCACGCGGTTGGTGTCCTTGGTGATCTCGTCCTTCAGATACGAAATCCGCTTGGCGTTTTTCTTCCCATCAGCGAGGGAAAGTCCCGTTAGTTCCGCCCGGTTGGCCGACAGGCGGGCTTCATAGCCCTCCAGCCGTCCCACCGCGTCCCGGTACTCGGCAAGGCGCTTGCGCTCCCATTCGGTCTTGGCAGACCCCTCCGCCGCCGACAGCAGGATTTCCCGGTCAGTTGTGCCGCGCTGCCGGTATGCGGCGTATTTGGTCAGCTCCTTCACCTCGCGCTCCAGCTCCGTGGCGGATTTCAGCTGATAGCGAATATTGTTACTTTCTCTGAATTGCTTGACTTCCTTCTGGAACTGTGCTAAATTCTTCTTGAGGGATGCATCTGTTATGTCCCCCAGTCCTACTGACTGGGCTACCTCTGACAGGCTGCTTCTCTCTTTTTTGTTGAAGTCAATAACCGTTCCCTCGTTGATGGCGCGCTTAATCACATCGGCCCAGCCATATCGGCCGCCTTCTTCAAAGAAATTCCGCTCTGCGATGGTCAGGACAACGTGCGGCCGTGTTTCTCGGTTTTCGGGGGAGATCGTTTTTCGGGAATAGAAACTCAGCACGGCATACAGCGGTGCATTGTTGTTTCCATATTCCGGCAGCATCATAATGACCGCCGGATTTCCGTCTTTTGTCTTTGTGGAAATGGTCATGGTCGGCTCGTTGATGCTCATAATGGCCCGCGTCATTTTCTCCACACCCAAATCATGGAAATGGACATTCTCGCCCTTGCGCTGCGTCGGGCGGCCATCCTGAATGGCCTGCTCCTTGCTGACCATGTTTTCATAGGCGTGGTCACGCTGGATATAAATGTCGCCACCGATTCCCAGTTTCTCACTGATATAGCGCGGCATAACGCTGACGGGGATCAGCTGGTTCTGGCGGGTGGCCTTTTCGCTCAACGCATCGTACAGCGCCGTAGAAACCGCCTGTTCGCTGAAGCTCTTCAACTGATACCGTCCCTCACCGTCGCCCTCGCGGGCGGCGGTTTTTGCTTTCTGCGCCCTGTTCTTAAATGCTTCATGCAACTCGCGCAGCTCATTTGTGTAGGCCGCGAAATCGTGAAATACTCCTGTGCCTACGCCGCTGGTAAACAACTCCGTCTTTCCAGCCGCAATGTGTCCGTATATGGTAGCGTTGAACTCGTCGTACAGCCGCCTGGGGTCTGCCGTTTCAACAGTCGTTCCCTGATGGGCCGCCACATGATCCAGCAGAATACGGGTCACAGTGTCGCTCATATTGAGCATCTCCGGTGTGCGCTCAACAAAATCCATATACGGTGCGAAATTCACCTGCCGCATGACATGAGTGATCTCATGCGCAGCAAGCATCCCGCGATTCTGTTCCGGCATCGTCTCGCGGAAATACACCTGCCCACGCACTGAAAATGCAGGGGCCGCACCCTGTCCTCTGTTTTTGTCCCACACGGCATCTGATACCACAAAACTGGGCACTTTGTAATCTACCGCTATTTTCTGTTCCTCATAGGCAACGCTGCCCTCTTTCGGAACAATGAGGCCGCCGTTTACCCATGTACGGTACGGTTTTTCTCCAAAGGCTGTGTCTCCTTCTCCGTATCGTCCAGCAGCAATAGAAAATCTTCCGCGAACGTTTTGATCGTCTCCTCGTCCGCCTGTACGCCCTTCTCCTTTGCCGCGTCCATAAGCTTCCTGGTCAGCTCGTCCTTCTCGTTCATGTAACGCGCCCTCCTTTGTCGTTCTGCTTGTAATAACCATTATAGCACGTTTTCCCGCCGCGTCATAGGCTTTCTGCCACAATGCCGCGCACTGCTCCAGTTCGGCCATGCTCTTGCCGTAGGCATCCTGTGCGGCCCTGTCCTGCGCCGTCTTGCTGCGGAACAGAGACTTCACCTTTGCGATAAAGGCTTTCAGGGCGTCCAGCAGCTTTCGGGCCCCGCTGCGGTTCTCCTTGGCGAAGTCCTCAAATAGATTGCCGTTTTCCATCATGTCGCAGGTGAAGTCGGCGGCGATCTCGTCCATGGCCTCCTCCTGCGTCAGCTTCACGCCCGCTTCCTCGGCCTTGGCCATATACGCCACCACATACGCCGCCGCGCCCTCCTCGCCGGATTCCCGTGCGCGGTAACTCATGGCATGGTCACGGTAGGCGCGATACTCCTCCGGCGCCAGCTCCTGCATGCGGTGCGTCACCTCGTGGGCCGCCACAAAGCCGAAAGCGTTGTCCGCGTCAGCGGCGATCTGAATGAGGTTCTTACCTCCGATGTACACGCCGTTGGCCTTGCCGCCGGAGATCGTGTCCACCATCTCGATACGCACGCCCAGATTCTTGCCCAGCGTGTTCAGCAGCGCCGCCGTACCGGCCTGCTCCTTGGCCATCTTCCGGGAATGTTCGTTATCCACAAGGCCGCTTTCGCTGCCCGCGCTGCTCACGAAGTCCAGCCCCGCCTTTTCACGGGCAAGACTGGCCGCCGCGTCGGAAAGACCCGCCTCATAGGCCGCCGTCTGTACGCTCTGGGGCAGTGCGCTGGCCGCCGCGTTCTTCACGTTGGCAGCAGATTCCCGCCGCAGGCCCGCCTGATACAGCGCCGTAAAGCCAGCCTGTACCTTGCCCTTGCTCAGTGTGGTGTTGATCTTCTCTGCTTTGGCCCATGCCGCGCTGCCAGATTCTCCCAGACCCATGTCGCCCATGGTGGGAAACTCTGCTTCCGTTGCCAACCGTCCCTGTTCATAGGCGGCGCTGCGCTGCGCCTCGCTCAGATCGTCGGCAAATGTCCCTCGCGTCATTTCTTCCACGGGGATGCCAGCCCGACCTGCTTCATACGCCTGCCGCATTCCCAGCAGATACCGGCTCACGTCGCCGCCGGTGTAGGAATCCACAAACACCTGCGCCGCCCCGGCGTTCTCCGCTGTGTTGATAGCACCTTCGTAGAGGTCGGCGGTCTGCTGATCCTTGAAGCGCACGTCCTTGGGGTCTACCGTCTCACCGCTCTCCAGCTGCACCTTGCCGTCCTTTACCACAGAACGGATCTGTGTATCGGTGTCATGGTAGGTGGTGCGGCCATCCTCGCTTGCCTGATAAGCCCCGGTCACACCGGACTGCTGCCGTACCTGCTGCATGGCGTCCTGATACCGGCCCTGCGCGGCGGTCTGAACGGCCATGTTGCCGCCGCCCATAATGCCACCGGCCAGCGCACCGGCGCCGAAGTCCAGCGCAATGTCCTTGATCGTCTCGCCCACGACCTTCTGCTGTGCTTCCTGATAGCTCATGCCGCCCGCCATATATACGGCGATCCTCTGCTCCACGTCGGCCATACCGCCGTTGATCACCTTATCCCACCACAAATTGGCAAGGTCGGTGAACATCTCCTCGCTTCCCTCGATACCACCCTGAATGGCGGCATTTTTCAGCATTCCGGCCAGCTTCTGCTTTGCCGTGCCCGTGGGCAGCTTCATGTGGATCAGGCTTTCCAGACTTACCTTCTCAAAGAAGCTTTCCATCACGCCCGCCGCCACACCGGTGACAATAGCGTGGCCATCGTCCAGTCCCCGCTCCTTTGCCGCCACCATCGCGTCGGTGGCCGCCGCGCCGCCCAGCGTGGCCGAAGCCGCCGCAGGCGGAACGCCCAGCGCCGCCAGTGCCACCGTGGCTGCGCTGTCCAGCATGGACGTACCCACGCCATACGCAAACGCCGCCACGTCGCCGTGGTCATACTGGAGGTTTTTCGTCACCTCGCCCCGCACACCGCTGGCGTAGGCATAGGGCAGCATGGCCGGGGCGTTATAGTCCGTGGGCGTGTTGGGGTCGGCCAGCTTCCGCAGCGCCGCGTCGATAGCGCCTACACCGCTCAGAAGGTTGGCAGGGACGGACAGCAGCGTGCCGCCAATAGGCGACTTCTCGCCCTCATTCCGCGCCATCTCCTGCACCTTGGCGTACCGCTCTGCGTTCTTCTCCCGCTTAGGGATATTTCGATAGTAATTCACCAGCTGCGAAAGCTCATCCTCCGTAAAGCCGGACGCCAGCAGTGCCTCCCGCGCAGCCTGTTTCCGTGCGGCATCGACATGCGCAGCAGCTGCGGGAACGCCTGTTGTGTCTGTCAGCACCTCCAGCGCGGCGGTCTGATCCTCCGTCAGATTGTCCAGCGCCTCGCGGCCCTTACTATCATACTGGATACTCTCGGCTTTGTTCAGGTCGGCCTTCATCGCGGCGTAAGTGCGCTCTGCCTCCGACTTTTGGGGATTGTAAGCGCCAAAAGCGTGAATATTATAAGGCTCCTTGCTCTCCTGTGCCTTTTTTCCGGCCTGTTCCACCTCTGCGCGGTAGTCGTCCAGATCAAGCCCCGCCAGCCGCCGGTACTCCTTGACATACGCTTCCTGCTGGGCCTGTTCGTCCGCCAGTTCCTTGGCGGTTTTCTGCCGATCCCCCGCAAAGGAGAATCCGCCCAGAAACGTACCGCCTGGAGACATGATCCGCCGTCCCGTTTTCTTCGGCGTCTCGGCGGACGGGGCGGCGGGGGCGGAAACCGTCCGCGCCGCCCTGTTCCGTGCGTCGATCTCGGCTCTGTCCGGCGACGTGGCATACTGCACATATGCCTCGTTCAAGCCGGAAGCGCCGTTTTTCTCGATATGCTCCTCCAGAATGGATTTTTTCTTGTTTTTTTGCAGCGCCTTGTATTCATCCATCATAGACATGGGCGTTTCCTCCTTACTTACTCAGCGCTTTCCGGATATCCGCCTGAACGGTATCCTTGGTAACATCAACACCGCGGCTCCTCAAAACAGCCTCTACCTGCGCTTTTGACATGCCGGAAGCAAACGCATCCATCAACTCGCCGAAGTTATAGCTTCCCGACGTGGTATTGCTGCTCTTTCCGCTACTCTTGCCGCTGGAACTCCCTCCGCCGCTGCTCTTTGCCGCCGCAGCCGCCTGCGCCTGTGCCTGCTGCCATGCAAATTGCTCACGGGAAAGTGCCATCTGCTCGTTGAACTGCCGGACGGATTCCTCATACTGTCTGCGCCACTGCTCGTCCGCAATACCGTTGCGGTAGTCGGTATAGGCAAAGTCTCTGGCGTCGCCCCACATGCCGTAATCCAGATTCCGTTCCGAATCATACCGGCCCGACAGGAAATTCCGCTCCGTCTGCCAGTCGCCGACTTTATCCCGATACTGGCCGTATTCCTGCTGGTACTGATCCGCCAGCAGGCTGTACTGGGTCTTGAGGTCGTCGCCCTCCATCTGATACCGGCTCAGTGCCAGCTGGTAAAGCTCCGGCACCACATCGTTCAGGCTTTGCAGATACGCGTCATACTGCTGCTGGCCCACCGCCTGCCCGTAGGTGCTGGCATAGCCGCCGGTCAGCGCCGCCGCCTGACCCATGGTGTCCTGCATGGCCTGCTTGCCCTGCTGCACATACTTGTCCTTGTACTGCTGATAGAGCGCGTCGCCGTTCAGGTCATAGCTGAACTTCTTCCGCTTTCTGATGGTGTCCAGCGCCTCCTGCATCTGCTGGCCATACTGTCCGCCTGTCCAGTCTCCCGGCTTCTGGCTCTCCAGCTGCGCAAGCCGCTCCGCCAGTTTCTTGACCCGGTCGCTCTCCTGATAATCTTTATAAGAAAATGCCATACTGTCGTTTCCTCCTTATGTTGTCTCCGGCCCTGCGATACGTTTCCACATGTGTACCACCAGATACGGCGGCATGTTGTTGTGGCTCCCTCCGCCGCCCGCCGCGCTGATGCTCAGGCTGTGGCTGTGGCTGCCGTCTGTGCTGGTGTAGAAGGTGTAGTGGCTGTCGGACGCGCCCTTGCCCTCTGCCGTCTGGCTGCTGCCGCCGCTCTGGTTGCCGGAAAATCTGTGGCTATGTTCACCGCCGGACTCGATGCTGCCGCCGTGGGTGTGGCTGGGCATCTGGCTGGCGGTCAGTATCACGGAAGCTTCGCCACCCGTGGCTCCCACTGCGTACAGGCCTTCGCTGCTGGCCAGCAGGAATTTTCCCGCGATCCGCTCCCAGTACGTCCCCGGAAACAGCGCCTCCGGATTCGCGTTCTCCGTCACGGACATGTAGATACTGCCCACCGGATAGATGGCGTCAATGGTCAGCACACTGGGCAGCAGCGGCGTCACCACGCTCTTGATGATGTCCGCCAGCGTCTTGTCGCCCACCTTCAGCGTCCCGGCGATGCTCACATCCCCGGCAAACTCCGCGTCCCACTCGCAGTGCAGGCAGTCCGTCTGCGCGTAGCTGCCGAAGGACGCGCCCTTGCCGCCACCTTTCAGGTGGAATGTCACCGACTTGGTGGGCACCGCCCTGATATACGTGACGCTGTTGCCCACCTTGTCCGTGGCCGTCAGGCGCACCGTGTAGCTCTGCATGGTGGAGATGTCGGCGCTCCCCGTCACCATGCCCGTCACGCCGCTTTTCAGCGCCACCTCCGCGCCGTAATCCGCCGCGTCCAGCGCCTTATAGGCCGCCGTCAGCGTCACGGTGTTCTCCCCGTTCAGCCCGGTGCAGCCCGCCGTGGCCCTGGCCGCGATATGTACGCCGTCATCCGCCGCCAGCAGCGCGTCGTCGCAGCGGTAGACGCTGGCCTCCGTGATGGTAGGCGGCGCATAGGCCAGCGCCTCCACCTCCACCGTCTCCGTGGTGGTGTTGCCCCGGCTGTCCGTCACCATGCACCGCACCGTGGCCGCCGTGCCGGTCAGCGCCTTTGTGGTAGCGGTGTTGTCCACCGCCGCCACTGTCTCCCCGTCGTACTGCACCGAGAAGCCCACAATGGTGGCATTGAAGTTCCCGCTGGCCTTGCTGGGGTCAAAGGTGATCTTCACCTTGGAATATCCCACCACCCAGGCGTTGATGCCGGGAATCAGGCTGTTGTCCCGCTCTGCGCTGATCCACCCATCCGTCACCGTGGGGGCCGCCCCATCCGGAGGATACAGCGTCAGCCGCGCCGTGGCCGTTCCCTTGTTGGTGCTGCCGTAGTAGGTGGTGCAGGTGATGGTGCAGGCCGCGCCGCTGGTGGTCACCTTGTCGATCAGGCTGGTGGGCGGCGTCCACTCGCAGCTGGCCCCCACCCCAGTGGCGATGGTGCCGGTCTCCCCGCCCACCGTGTACGTCACCTTGTGGGTATAGCGGCTGTCGCCCCGGTTGGTGTAGATGGTCACCTTCTCCCCCAGCTTCGCCCCGCTCTTGCTCAGTGTCGGGGTAGACGCTCCCGCCGTAGGCCCTGTGCTGCCGCCTCCGCCGCTGCTACCGCTGGAATAGGAACCGATGCTGGTGGTATACGTCAGCGTCTTGCCGCCGCGGGGCGCGTTGGTGCCCAGGGTAATGGAAATGCTGACGCTGCTGGCGGTGGTACTGCTGGCCACATAGAAACTGGCGCTGTACGCGCCGCTGTTCCAGCGATCCGGCGAATTCTCCTTCAGCCGCTTCTTCGTCCCGTTTACCGTCACGTCGATATAATAGCCGAAGTAACTGCCGCCGCTGCATCCGCCCAGTGACACCGTCACATAACCGGAATATGACGTGCTGCCCGAACTTACGCGGTAGATGTTATCGGAGATGTTGACCGTAAGTGTCGGCCCGCTTCCCCAGCTGTAGCTGCTCATGAATTACCTCCTGTCCAACGGAACGAAAGCCCGTTGCCGTCGTCTATCACCCAGTTGGGAAACGTCACCGTCCCCGTGTGGATGCCTGTCACATACAGCGCGTCGTTGGCGAAATACGCCACCTCGCCGCCGTTCACGTAGAAGGACAGTTTCTTCGTCGTCCAGATGCTCATATTCTGGCTCCGGTCGATCTCCTCATACTCCTTGCCGCCTACCGTCTCCTTCACGCCGGTCACCTGAATGTCCTGGCCGATGGCGATGCCGATAATGGGCGTCAGCCCCTCATAGCCCACCACGCCCTGGCGGATGTAGCCATTGGTGGCAGCAATGAAGTTGTTCACGATCTCGCTGCGTGTGCTGATCTCCTGCTCCAGTCCCGCCGCCGTGGCCGTGATGGTGTTCTCCATGTTCTCCTGGAAGGTGCCGAAGTCCGAAATGGCCACATATTCGCTCCGCAGCGTCTGCTCCACCTTCTCGATGGTCTGGCGCACTTCGTTGGCGTTCTTGATGATGAGGGATTTCAAATCTGCCTGGGTCTGCTGCATCTCCTCCCGGGTGGCCCCGCCCAGGGCCGCCGCCGTCTCCTGGGAAAAATTCTCCGCCGTCAGGTTGTTCAGGCTGCTGTTCAGCGTGTCCACCAGCCGGTAGAGATACCGCCGCACGTCCTGTAGCTGGGCCTTGTCCCCCTGCAGCATGGGCGGAGAGGGGATTACTACCATCCGACATCACTCCCCAGCTCCAGAATCTTGGCAATGGAGAACACCCGCACAACGCCCTTGCCCTCCAGCCGCAGCTTCATGTGGTCGCACCGCCGGGGGATCACCGGCACCGTAAACGTCCCCGTACCTCTCCGGCGCACCGTCCCGGCATGCTCCCACCTGCCGTCTGAATCATACTGGCAGTAGAGCCGCAGCTCTCCGCCGTTCTCAACCTGCAGCCGGATGTTGTACCGGCTCAGATACTTCTTGTCCGGGTACTCATACCCGATCACGCCGCTCTCCGCCATCCACTCCAGATCCGTCTCCGGCGTTCCCTGGGTTCCCAGCACACACATGAGCTTCTTCGTGTCCGCGTCGATGTAGTAGAGGTCGTCGTTCATGGCGGCAAAGCACATGGCGTGGGTGTTGTCCTCCCGGTGCCACATGCCCTTCCCCGCGTCGTAGCAGAACAGGTGCCATGCCCCGCCGCTGTCCTTCATGGACAGGTAGTACTTCCCGTTGAAGCTGCCGCCCACGGCCCCGGAATACCGCTCCTCGCCCAGTGCCGCCCCCATCGAGGTGGGGAAGCTCCCGTCATAGGCGCACACGTCCGTCCGGGACTTGTAGAACAGCACCTCGTTCACCACGCACAGGCTGCGGAAGCTGCCGCTCTGTACGCCCCGGCCCACCGTCTCTGTCACCTGGTGGGCGCCCACGGCGCTGATGGCCACCCGGTGGATCACATTCTCCTTGAAGAACGTAGGATAGCCCAGGTAGTTGGCACACCCCGTCCACGCCCCGTCTGAGCCTACGGAAGCGGCCCAGGCGTCCGTGGAGATGCCGGCGTATACCCGCCAGTTGCGGAAGTCGCCCAGCTTGCAGCAGTACAGCTCATTCACGGCCTTGCCGTCCACCATGCCGTACTTGCAGCCCCAGATACGGTTCTGGGCCTCGCACACATAGTCCATGTCCGGCACCGCCCGCTTTACCGTCACGGTGCCCTCCGTCTGCTCATAGGTCAGGTCGATCAGGCCCACCACCACGATATAGTCCTCATCCTTGGCATAGATGATCTTCGTGCCGTTCAGCTCCTCAAATTGGGCCTGCACCACGTCGCTGTCGCCGCCATAGGCCGCGCCGCTGATCTCCACGCCGTCCCCCTCCTGGAAGGGCTTGCCGATGCCCACCGCCTGGATCTTGGTGTACACCGTCGCCACGCCGATCCACATCTCGCTGCTCTCGCTCCACATCATCAGGCTGTGGGGCGTCTGCGTGGTGTCGATCCAGTATTCGCCGCCCTTGGGCTCCTCCGGCTTGGTGGCGGACACCTTGCTCAGGGGGCTGCCGTCCGCGCCGCACAGAAGATACGTCACCGTGCCGCTGCTCGCGTAGCTCGCTTCCAGACCGCCGAAGTCCGTCAGGTCTTTTGTGTTCAGATACTTCTTATCCGGCCAGATCAGCAGGTACGCGCCCATGCTCACCAGCTGCTTTTCGCCCTCCGTCAGCGTCAGGCCCACAATCTCTGCCCCGTTGTAGTAGAGCTTCCCGCCGTCCGCCCACGCCATAGCGTCCTTGGCCAAAATCCCCTGGGGCGTCTCCATCTGCCGCACCACGCCGCGCCTTGCGCGGCTCTGCAGCAGCGGATAGCCGTCCGAGGACATATTCTTCATGTCATAAAAGGCGTTGGCCGCAATGCTCCTATTGTGGTCATAGCCTGCAAAGGTCGAGATCATCTCCCGGCTCTGCCCCTGTTCTGTCAGTGTGGGAAACTGCATTGCCGCCCCTCCTTACCAGTATTTCACGCTTGCACCCACGCTCTCGTGGGTGCGGTTGTACCAGTTGCGATACTCCCCATACGCCGTCATAAACAGCGTGATGGAGTTGTTGTACTTGCCCAACTCCCCGTTCAGCCGATCCACCTGGGCCGCCAGATACAGGGGGTACATCCTGTCATAGGGTGTCGGCGCCGTCAGCTGGGCTTCCACGTCGTCCCCCAGCACAGGGATTTCCGCCGTCTCGCCGCCCCGGTAACACCGCACGATCTCCCTTGTCACCATAGCCTCCAGCTCGTTCAGCCAGCCGATCTTATCCTCCTGGGTGAACACATTGGGCTTTTCTCTGTCCAGCGCCTCCAGCGCCTGCATGATGGTCATGCCCCATCCCTCCTTTTGAAGAAAGGGGGCGCACAGGCCCCCTCATCGTTGCTTACATGTTGCCGCCCTGCATACTCTGGCGAATGGCCTCCTGCTGGTAGAGGTATGCCGCCCGCTTCTGCTTTTCGCTCAGGCGCAGCACCTCTGCCACGCACTCCGGCACTTCCACTTCCTCACCTCTGCGGATCAGGAAGCTTCTGCCGTTCACGGCCACATACTGCTCCGTGTCGCCGTTTTCCAGCAGCGGCAGCAGCACCTTCACCATCTTCTCCTTCTTGGGCTTTTCCGCCTTCTTGGGAGGCTCCGGCGCGGTCTGAGGGATGTCCTGTGCGGTCTGTACAGTCTGGGCGATGTTCAGGTTTTCATTATCCATGTCGTTTTCCTTTCTTCTGCGGCGGGGGAGCGTATCCCCCGCCGCGCAGTATGTCAGTTGGCGTCCACGGTGCCGCTCCACTCAGCGGAAACGGATTCGATACGCACCATATTCTGCTCCAGCAGGATCTTGGCGGTAAGGATACCCTTCCAGCCCACGGTGGAGCGCTGGTTCAGGGGATCTTCACCGGCGCCGAGAGGCTTGACGATAGTCTGGAGGCCGCCGCCCGTCACCTCGGTCACACCGTAGGCGTTCTTGCCCAGCACCAGCGTGGAGAACACGCCGTAGTAGGTAGCGGGATCACTGCCGCTGGCCGCAGACTTCTGGGGACAATCGCTGTCCTTCCACACCTTGGCCTCGGTGGATTCCACGAAGCGCACACCGGCCACCTTGCCGATCTCGCCGGTAAACAGGTTCTCCGGCTGGGCATACTTGTGGGCGTCGATCCACTCAGGGTCACGCTGCAGGTCGTAGGCCACATAGGGGTGGATGATTGCCACATAGTCGCCGTTGAAGGTCGGCACGTTGTTCTTCTTCAGGGTGGCAACGGCCTTCTGGATCATCTTCACGGTCAGCTGGCTGGTGGTGTTCATGTTCTTGCGCTGCGTCACGGCGGTCTCGGTGCCGCTGGCCACGGTGGGGCAGAACAGCACGTTGTTGCCGGCAGACAGCTGATTGCGCACCACGGTATCCATGGTCACGCCCGCCTGTGCGCCCAGCAGCTGGGTGGCCTCCACGATCACATTGTCAATGGCGGTCAGATCCAGCACGTCGGACACACGCACGAAGTAGCCGTACTGCGCCACGGTGGCGGTCAGGCTGGTCACGTCCAGCGCGCCGCCGCTGGGGGTCACACCTTCCGTCAGGGCGGTCAGCGCCTTGGGCAGCTGGTTGAACTTGCGGAACTCAATGGTCTTACCGCTGCCCTTGGGGATGTCGCGCTTCTGGCCGAACTGGCTATGCACCAGATTGGGGCCTGCCTCACGCAGCAGCACCTTGTCATAGAAGGTTTTCATTTCCGCCGACAGGTTGTTGCCGGTGGAGTTGGAGCCGGTGGTGTTGGTCACATCAGCAAACAGCTGCATGTCCAGCGCCATCATAAAAAAGTTTTTAACGGTTTTCATAAATCTCCCTTCCGGAGAGGTCAGAAGCAGATCTTCTCGCCCCTCCTTGCACGTTGGATGAGATCATCCATATCCTTGTCGGAGAGCTTCGACACGTCGCTCTTCATGGTCACACCGGCGCCCGCACCGTTTTCCGTGGGGCGCTGGCCCTGTGCCTGGATCTTGGCCGCCAGCTTCCGCTCCGTCTCCTGAGCGGTGTACTGCATGGCCTGCGGGATCAGCTGGTCGTGGTACAGGCCCCAATAGGCCCCCTCCACGCTGGCTCCGTTCATCAACGCATTGAAGAACTGCGGGTTCCCCAGCTCCTTCTCCAGATCCAGTCCCGGATACTTCTGCGCGATGGCCTGCGCCTCCTGCGACCATTTGGCGATGTTCTGCTCCATCCGCTGGCGGCTCTCCCGTTCGGCCAGCTGCTCCTTCAGCTGCTGGTTCTCCCGCTCCGTCTTGCGGATGGCTTTCACCTGATCCACGCTGATGCCCAGACGCTCCGCCTCCTCCTGATAGAAGGCGTTGTCCTCCTCGATGGCAGCAGACAGCGCCTTGATATCGGCAGCGTCCACGCCATAGCGCTGGGACAGCATCTGCATCACCGGCTGCATGGCGCGGAATTTCTCCGCGTCAGCACTGGGGCCTTTCAGGCGCCGCGTCACCGTGTCCTGTACCCGCTTGGCATACACGTCCTTGAACTCGCCCTTGATGAGCGCGTCAAATTCCTTGCCAAGATCTCTTGCAGGCTCTGCCTGCTGCTGCGCCCCGGCGTCGGGTGCGTTCTGTTCAGCCTGCTGGCCAGTACCAGCCGCCGCGCCCGTGGTGCCCGCTGCTGTGCCGCCGTCCCCCTCTGCGAACAGCTGGAGGCCGCGCCAACGGTACATATTTTTCATGATATCCTCCTGCCCGTAGGTGGGCGAAACCGTAATCTGCCCGTCAGGTGGGCGAATCCTATCATTAAGGCTCACGCCTGAATGTCACATACTCCGGATAATGGTGCGCCAGCAGCGCAAATCCCGTCGCCACCGTCCGCAGCGCCACAGCCGCCTCCCCCGCCGCGTCCTGCCGGGGGCACAGCGTCACCGTGGCGTCCCCCTTGCCGATGTCCACGCGGGGCCTTTTGCGGAGCTTGCCCTGCTCATAGAGGTCAAGGGCCGTCTGCGCCACTGTATAGCACAGGATGGTGGCCGCCGCGCATACCACGTCATGCCCCACGTCGGCCTGTCCCGCGTGGCCGGTCATCCGCAGCACATAGGTGCCGCCGCACCGTGAAAATTCTACCCGCACCATGGCTTACACCGGCGCGGCACGGTCTGCCGCTTCCTTTCTGGCGTTGGCGGTCACGCTGCTCTCGCCGCCGCTGTTGCCGGTATCGGGAACGCTTCCCGGCATGGGCTGCTGCGTACCCTGCGCACCGCCCAGCAGCTGCATGGCGTAGTTGGTGCCCAGCTTCATATCCACCAGCTGGGCCATAGCCACCGCCTGCTGCTGGGCCATCATCAGACGCTGATACAGCGTTCCGTTGGCGCTGATGCGCTGCATGATCTGCTCCTTGCCGTCAAAGTCCATCATCTCCAGACACGCCAGCGCCTGATCGGTCATTTGGGGATTGAAGAACCCCGCCCCGAAGAATTGCAGCGCCAGCTCATTCTGGGATAGCTTGCTGTAGGGGCTGGCCTTTTCCGCCGTGATCTCAATGTCGAACACCGGCAGCCGGTAGCCCATGTCCACGCCCATCTCCATGCCCTGATACACAGGCTTGATTCCGGCGTTGGTGTAGCTGACGAAATCCTCCCGACCGTTCTCGCCCAGAATACGGAACTGACGGGGCAGGTCATAGAACTGGCGGATCAGCTCCACCACCAGCTCCACTACCTCACGGAAGGCACGGTAGGCCGCCTTGTTGCCGTCCCGGCTCAGCTTGCTGCCCGCCTCCTGCATGGCCGCAATGGCGCTGGCCGCCGTCACGCCGGAGGTAGAGCCGCCGGTGGACACGTCCCGGTTGCCGGTGGTCTCCTTCAGCTCGTCCACCTTTCTGTCCAGCACGTTCAGATAGATGCTGTTGAGCACCTTGCCCACCACCGGCAGGATGCTGTCCTGCCCCAGATTGCCGTCGGTATGCACGAAATCCTTCGTCATGTCGGCATATTCCTGCTCATTCACAGAGCCGTCGGAGCGGATGAAGTACCGGGGCTTGGCATTGGACAGCATGTTCTGCATCACCGCCTGATCCCCGCGGTCGATGTACTCCTGGGCACCCTTGCCAATGTCGATATAGCCAAAGCCGCAGGGCGTCCCCTTCACACGGAACATAGGGTCGAACACGAAGGGATATTTCCCGTGGTCATACCAGCCCTCGCCGTTCTCGTTCTCCGTGGCGTACAGCACCGTATCCCCCACGAATTTGCAGTAGTGCAGCACTGTCTTTTTGTCCTGCTTCTTCTTGTAATACCAGTCCACCACCACGCTTTTTTCCGTGGTGTCCACGGTGTCGTCGTACACATACTTGCTGATATCCAGCCCGTTGCCGCCCAGCTTGCCCGACAGCTCAGGGTACGCCTGCTCCAAAGCGGCGTTGTCCTCCAGCTTCACATGGAACACGTTGGCGCTGTTCTGGATCTTGGTGACACCCGGCTCCCAGAAGAGATTCAGAATGTCCACCGGCTCCACGGCAATGTCGCCCAGCCCACCCAGCTTGCTGCCGTCCCAGAACACACCGTAGATGGCCGTGCCGCCGATGATCTTATCCCACCAGCCTTCGGAGTAGGTAGCCTCAAAGCCCGCCTGCTCCAGCACCACCGGCACGATGGCCGACAGCTGCCGCGCCTCCTTCACGTCCCCCGGCTCACGGGGCAGGATGTTGGGGGCGGGGAAGTTGTCCATGGCGTCGGCGTGCTTGTTGGCGATAGAGTTCAGCAGCCATGCGCTCACAGGCTCCACCTGCTGCTTTTTGCTGCCCTGCCGCAGACACTCCCAGTGCCGCAGCCGATACCACTCCTCGTTGTCGATCACCCGCTGCTCCAGATTGGCCTTGCCCTGCTTGTACCTGCGCAGGGTCTGCGCCGCCTCACGCAGCTGCTCCGCGCCGATGTCAGGGCGCACCGGCGCATTTTCCGTTGTCATGACATTATTCTCCATCACTCTACCTCTCTCACCTGCATGGGTATGAACTCCGGCGCGCTCAGAACATCCTCCTTGGGAATGTCCAGCGCCGTATACATGGGATTGTCCAGATAGGGGTCGCGCTTGGGCGCCAGCCTTGGCTTGATAGGCCGCGCCATGCACATGTACCGGGTCTCATCGGCAATGTGATCCTCGCCGTCGGTGTCCACGTCCTCCACCGCGTGCTCATCGTATTGAAGCCCCGGCAGCGTCCGGATGAACGCCTTGCAGCCACGGAACACATACATCATGGCCTTGCCCGCCTCATCAAAGGCCAGCCGGTAATGCACCTGCATCCACCCCGGCAGCCGCTTGTTGTCGGCCTTGGCGAAGTATACCCTGTGCCGCGCCGCCGTCTCGGCGATGCTCTCTCCGCTCTCGGCGTCCCAGATGGCCGGGTCAGCCACACCCTGTATCTGCTTGCCCTTCAGCCACCGGTGTTCCGTCTCCACCCGATGGATCTCCGCAAACACCTTGTCCGGCGTCCACTTCACGCCGGTGTTGGCCTCACGGGTGCAGCCGTACAGCTCCAGAATGCGGTACAGCGTCCCGTCGTAGTCCACGGCCCACCACCCGCAGGAGAAGGGCCGCGCATAGCCCCAGTCGAAGCTCCGGTAGATCGTCCACTCCGGTGGCACCTCGAAGGGATCTATCACATGGGTAAAGCGGCGGTCGGCGTAGTGGTCAGGATCGTCGGCGAACTCCTCAAAGAACTGTCCCTCGAATACGTTCCAGTCGCCCTCCAGCCACGCCTTGCGCAGCTTCTCCGGCAGGGCTTCCAGCTGCTGGATGTAGTCCGGCTGTGCCGCCATCAGCGCCTTGTTGTCGGTGACGCGGCTCTGGATGAACACATAGTCCTCCGGCCTTTCGCCGCTCTCGAACCGCCGGTCGATGAACAGCCGCTTGATGTACTGGTGTCCCTGTCCGCCGGGGTTGCAGGTGTAGTACACCCGCTTGGGAAAATCGTTGACGCCCCGCAGACAGGCGGTGATGGTCTTCATCTGGTACTCAGAGAGTTGCGTCGCCTCGTCCAGAAAGATCACGTCATACTCCGTGCCTTGCAGCCGGTCAAGGTCGCCGTCCTTGGCGCAGTAGGCGAAATTGATGGTGCTGCCGTTGGCAAAGGCCAGTATCTTGTCCTTGTCGTTATACCGTGCCACACCCAGCAGTTCAGTCCGCAGCTGCCGGATGTGGTTATTCATCAGTTCCGGGTAGGTGCGCCGCACGATCAGCAGCTTGATACCGGGATACCGCGCCGCCAGCAGCTTGGCCTTGGTGCGCACGGCCCAGCTCTTGCCGCCGCCACGGGCACCGCCGAAGCCGATATGCTTTGCTCTGGCCCGCAGAAATACCGCCTGCCGCTCGTTGGGCCGCTGAATCACAAGCTGTCTCATTGGCTGAACTCCTCCAGTTCCGCATCCATGGTCAGCTGGGCGGCATTGCTGTCCTCCTCGCCGTCCTTGCCCAGCAGGTCGATCAGCACCTTTGCCGACCTTGCATCACCGGCCATGGCTCCATCCCAAAGAGATACGATCATGGCCATCTGGTTGTCAATGTCCTCCGCGTTCAGGTACCGCCGCGCCAGCTTGTTCCACTTCCGCTTGTCCTCCACAGGCAGCGACAGGAACAGGTCAGCCGCCTCCTTCAGGCTCCTTTTCCGGCGCCGCGCAGCCCCGGAAGCCTTCCCGCCCAGCCTGCCGTTTTTCGCGGCTTCCTCACGGTTTTGGTCTGATGTAAACTGATGCGGAATAAGGTTTTTCTCATTGGCCACTCGTCACCACCCCTCCATACAAAATCCTGTTTTAACGCGCCCGTCTCCCACCGCTGACGTTTGCCGTCGGCGCGTCCTACCCTCGCGGCGTTTTCCCGCGCACACCATCTGCCATATGGCAGCTTTGTCCCGCCCTACAGCGGTCAGGCGCTTTTTACGGCAGCGCCTGTGCCGTCCTGTATACCATGTTACCAAACCCCAAACAGCAATTTCTATCCCACCACCGCATACGACAAAAGAGGGGCCGCAGCCCCTCTTGTCTCACGGTTCATCTTCCCGATACTTCGCATCCAGCGCGGCGCATATCTCGCAGCGCCAGTAATCCCCGCAGCAGAACAGCTCCATCTGCAAGGCGTAGTCCTGCCGCTTCTGGTAAAAGGTCTGGTTCTGCCCGCCGGGGGTCAGCCCCTCGCATACGATCCTGTCTCTGCCGTTGTCCGTCACATAGTAGGGGCACACCACATATACCTGCCGATAGCTCCCGCTTGCCATGCGCCCCACCTGCCTTTCCTGTTTCGCCCCACGGCCTGTCTACAGATCCATCTTCGCCGCCAGATTAAACCGCAGCCCCTTATTGGCCCACCGCAGCGCTTCTATCTCCCGCTGCTGGTTCTCAATCAGGTCAGCGGCTTCCCCAGAAACCACACCAGCGCATTTATAACGCGCCGGTCGCTCAAACGAAGGACACTTATCCTTTGGGCACTTCCCGGTTTCTATTGCATCACAATGGCACCGCAGCGCGGTCACGATTTCTTCTCGTGTCAAGCTCGTTTCCTGCAACGCTTCTTCACAATCTTTGTAATGCTTACATTTACCATTGTTTTCCACAAATCCGCCAGTGCAATAGATACCACAAACATCATCACGCATCCTTGCGTAATGGCAAGATACACACAGTTCATTCATTACCATCACCTCAAAACAGGTTTATTTGCCCTTCAAATTCCGACCCACTCGCTTTTTTCTGTGCCGCCTCTTTCTTCCGGCGCTCTTTGTAATCGTTATATCCCTGCCGATACAGGTACGATTTTCCGAAGATGTTCCACGCCGCCTTTACTACATTCGGCTCATACGGGCGAATCAGCTCCAAATCAGCCACAGCCTTATACGAGATCGGGCAGCCACAGCACCCCGTCCGCGTCAGTCCGTAGACCTCATAGGCATCCGAATACCGCACCCCATAGTGCTCCTTATACCACGCTTTATCCGCATCAGAGACGTAGTACAACGGTCTGAGCCGAAACTGACCGGAGCCGGTTTCCGTAAAGCACAGGGCCGTGTTGTCTTTTCTGGGAACTGAACGCATACCGCCCTCATCTCTGCGCTCACCTGTGATAATCATGTCGAAATCCTTCTGGACGTTATGTGCCACCTGCTTTTTGCAGTAATCACAGCATTTTGCGCTGATCTTAAAGTCCGGCGGAAACTCGTTGATAAAGTCCCGCATGTACTTGGAAGAGTTGATTACCAGTTGGATGTTCGGCCTCGGCTCTCCCTTAGAATTGCAGCAGCACAGGAAGTTCAGAACGCTTTCGCACTTGGGGTATCGCTCCCGCAGTTCTTGACGTTTTGCCTCCTTATCCTCGGCAGCGTCATATTCGTCGGCCACAGACAAAGGAACGCCCTTCTTTTGCCACTCTGACAATCCCGCGGACATGATCTTTGATACAAAAGGAATGCCGTATTTTCTCGACGCCAGCACAATGTTGGTCTTCGGTCGGTATTCTGTGATCTCTACCCCGTATTTCGCCGCTGTGGCCTTCACATGGTCTCTCGTGGCTTTCATTTCAAGACCGGTATTGAAGAAAGCGTATTTTACGGGCTTCAGGCCGAATTTCTCCCGCGTCCGCTCGATCAGATCCAGCAGTATGTCACTGTCCGCACCACCGGAATAAGAGCAGATGGCGTTGGGATGCTGTGTCAGTCTTTTTGCAATGATGCTCTCTATTGCCTGAAACTTCGCCGGTGCATCAAAATCCGCATAGGGCGGCCGGTCTGTATAGACCCGGCTCCTGTATTCTTCTTTGCTCATTTCATTTCTCCTTTCTCCAACCCATCCAGCGCCGCCACCAGTGCGTCCGCATGCTCCAGTGTCCGTTCCAGACGGTAGGCGCTTATAGCCCGTTCCGTCTCTTTATAGCGCCGTGCGGCATTGTCCCAGCATTTCCGCTGGAACTGATACGCGCCCTCGGCCCCGTCCAGTGCCGCCATCAGCTGCTTCTTCATGGCGCTGGCGTCGTCGCGGGAGAACACACGGTTCTTGAAGCCCCAGTACAGGGTGCGCAGGGCGATGTACTCCGTCACCTCCCGCCACGTCAGCCCCGTGGGCATCGGCTCCCCCTGCATGGCGGCCCGTTCCACTCTGGATATCTCCGCCATCACCGCACCTCCTTCGGCAGCGACAGATACCAGCACAATTCCGCCACCGCCGCGTCATACCCGTGGCACACTACGGCGCGGTAGCCCTGTTCCGTCAACCTCGTCACCCACCAGCGCTGTGCCTCCGACGCTTTGCCGCTGGGCGTTTTCATCTCGATGTACAGGCCGTGGAAGCCACCACGCGTCACCGGCAGGCACAGGTCGGGGACACCCTTCTTCACGCCCATGGCCTTGTCGGCGGCCACCTCCGCCGCGCCGCCGGTGGTCTCATTCTTGATGTGGTGCAGCAGTGCCAGCTCCGGCCACCGCTCCCGTATCGAGGGCTGCCGCGCCCACTTCATAACCGCCTGCTGGTGCTGTCTCTCTGATGCCATCTTTATCTTCTCCCTCCGTTCATCAGCCTGTTCAATATCTGGCTGGCCTGCCCTTTCGTCAGGCCCTCCGTGTCAAAGCCCTTGCAGCGCCGTCGGATCATGGTCAGCTGCTTGTCCGTGGCGGGATTCTTCCCCCAGCGCTTCACCTCCTGCGTGTCCCAAATGTAAGCCTGTTCCTTTCGGCGGTTACAAAGCCATACATAGCAGCTGTCCAGCGCACTCTGCATGGGCCGCTTGTCCGACGTCATATCCCCCAGCGTGATACGGGTCATGCCCAGCTCATCCTGGGGCGACAGCACCAACCGCTCATGCCCCAGCAGTGACAGCACCATCGACCCGTCCGGCAGCTTGAACCAGTTCACATCGTGCGTCTGGTATTTCTGTTCCTTGGCCCACAGATCTACGATCTCCACGTTCCGGATCCAGCTCTCCGGACAGTCCGAAGCCGCCACCGCCTTCATGGGCAGCTCAAACAGCAGCCCCTCCAGCTCGTTCTGCTTGGCCTTCGGCACGTTGGTCATGTCAATGCCCAGCAGCGACGGAGCCGTGCAGATGGACGCCCGCCCCGTAATGCCCACGCAGTCGATCAGCGTCAGCCGCTCCTTGCCGGGATAGAGCCGCAAGCCCCGCCCCACCATCTGGCTATACAGGCTGTCAGACTGGGTAGGCCGCGCAATAATCACCGTCTCCACCCGTGGAATATCCGTCCCTTCGGTGAACACCATGCAGTTGACGATGCAGGGAATCTCCCCCGCCGTGAACCTCTCAATGATGGCCGCCCTGTCCTTTGTCTCTCCAGTCACCACCACAGCGCCGGGTATCTTCGATGCAATCTCATTGGCATGATGCACGCTGACGGCGAAGATCAGCGTGGCGCCCTTGGCGTACTTCCCGTAAGCCTCGGCAATGGCATCCGCCGTACCCTCCATAGCCTCGTCCAGCTCTCCCGGCGCGTAGTCCCCGGCGCGGGTATGTACGGCGCTCAGGTCGTATCCGATATCCACCCGCATGCAGTAGATGTCGCACAGATAGCCGTTCTGGATGCCAAACCGCAGGTCGCGGGCAAAGATGATATCCGAAAACACCGTGTCCAGCCGCACCTTGTCGCCCCGGTTGGGGGTGGCGGTAAAGCCCAGCGTCAGCCGTGGCTTGAAGTAGTCCAGTATCTTCCGGTAGGTGTTGGCCGCCGCGTGGTGGGCTTCATCCACGATGATGGTGTCAAAGGCGTCCGGCGAAAACTGTTCCAGCCGCCGCACCAGCGTCTGTACGCTGGCGCTCACCACCTCCTCGCCGTGGCTGTGCTCTCCTGCCCGCTCCACGCCGTAGCTGCAATCGTAGTATTTCATCGGCTGCCGCACCAGCTCCTCCCGGTGGGAAAGGATCAGGTTGCGGCCCTGCCGTGGAATGTTGGCAAACGTCACCGTCTTGCCCAGCCCCGTGGCCATCTGGCACAGATACGACCCCGGCGGCTGCGCTTCTATGGTCTTGATGCACTCGCGCTGATAATCGCGCAGTTCCATGTCTTGCCTCCTATTCATATGTGTGACCGTGGGACGCTGTGGGACTGCATGTCCCACGCGCAAACCGTTGGTATCAAAGGGTTTGCGGCCACCGTGGGACTGTGGGACATAAAAACGCGATTTTTTTATGTCTTTCGCGTGTATTGTATATATTCATCCAATATACATGGCCACTCTACACACAGCCCCTTATAGGGTGTGTATGGGTGTCCCACTGTCCCACACCTTTCAAAAATGGCCCGCAAACCGTTGGTAGCAAAGGCTTTGCGGGTGTGGGACACATGTCCCACGTTGTCCCACATTTACAGCGGTAATTCGTCTATTTCCTCTGTTTCTGTCTCAATATCGGGCAGAATTAGGCAAAAGCACTCCGTCGGTACGCCGTTGATCCGGCGGGCCTTGGTGTTGTTCCGTCCCCGCGTCTCGATCAGGCACTTCTGCTTCAGCCATGATACCGTCGCGCCCACGGAGTAGCCCGCGTCCTGCAAGACCCGTTCAAATACCGACCGGATGATATAGGCCCGATACCCCTCCAGCGCACCCAGCACGTCCATGGTCTCCGACTTGCCGATCAGCTTGTTGGAGTTCTGCGTCACCCAGTCGCAAAGGTACTTATAGGCCCGCTCACCGGCGGACACCGCCGCCTTTGACGCCAGAAACTCCGATATCTGCTCCACGGTAATGGGCTGCTCTGTTCCGTCGAAGATCCAGCGGCAGGCCAACTCATCCCCCAGCACCACCGCTGCGGCCGCCATCGCCTGCTTCTCCGTGGTATCCTGGGCCGACAGCGCCCGGAACAACTCCTGATACCGCTCTGTGATCTCCAGCGGCACGTCGTCCCCGGCGGCATACAGTTTCTCCACGAACGCCTTTCCCGCGTGGCCGAAGTTCCGCTTCACCGCGCCGGACACCCGCATACCGTCCCGGATCACCACCCGATCGGCCTTGCACTCAATGTCAATGACACGGTTTACCGCACCAGCGCCGGACGCCTGCCCCGTCAGTGGGCTTTCTCCTGTGGTCAGGATGCAGTTGTGCCATGTGGGCGTCTTGTCTACGCCACCGGCGCGGTTGCCCCTCGTGCGGCCCACGCCCTGCGCCAGCCGGTATACGTCGAAGTTCGTCCGGCCCTTGGCGTCCTTTGCCAGCTGCAATTCGTCCAGACACAGTGGCAAATTATTGAGGAACGCGGCGGTTTTCTCCATGCCTACCACCGTCCCGTCAAAGGTCTTGACGTAGCTGCCCACGGACGGGTCGCCCCACACGCTGGCGGCTACCATCAGGGCCACCGTCTTGCCGGTGCCGCTATCCACGCCCCACAGGTGTACGAAGAAGGGCAGGCACCCCAGCGGCTGCAATAACGGCGCGGCAAAGGACGCCGCCAGCACGATCTTGGCCGTTACCGACATGCCCCTGACCTCCGCCGCCATCTCCTTCCACTTGGCAAAGCTGCCCCGCTCATGCACCGTCTGGAACATGGCGGCAAAGTTGGCGTCGCCGTCAAAGATCAGCCCCTCCACATAGGGAGAAAAGCCCTCGCCTGCGATATAGCCGAACCGCCCGATGCTCTTCCGCTCCGGTATAATGTCATAGTTCAGGTTTTCCAAGTCACCGATATACTTCACGAAGGATTTGGCCGTTTCGCTGTTCACCGCAATGCCGATCCCCGCCAGCTCCGTCACCTTGTTGGCGCTGGCCAGCGTCCGTTTTTCCACGATGCACCGCCGCCACACAGCACCCTTCCGGAAGGCCAGCCGCAGCTTTTCCTCGCCGGTGTCGATGTTCACAAGCCGCTCCACCGGCATCACCGGATGAGGACACGCCACGCACTCCACGCCGCCGTAGGTGCGCCGTATCCCGCCGTCGTCGGCTTCCCAGTCTCCGGCGTTCAGCTCCAGCGGCTGCCCGTCAAACCGCGTAGGATTGTCGCCCACATAGATAGTCCCTCCGGCGCTGCTGGCCTTTACCGCCTTGTTGTACTCCCGGTACATCAGCTTTAATTGCCGGAAACCCAGTGAAGCGGCATACCGCGACATGGCTTCTATCATCCGCTGGTGGACAAACGGATTCTTTGCATACTCCGCCAGCTCCTCATAGGGCGCTGTGGTATACAGAAAATCATCCAGCGTATAGTGCCAGCTTGGCACGATCTCTTTTTTATCCAATTCCAGCCTCCCATAATTCATCCAGCCGCGCTTCCAGTCCCGGCAGCGCCTTCAGGGCGTCCGGGTATAGGGGGTGTACCCAGATGGTGCCATCCTCACGCATCACCGGCGGAAAGTATTTCACCGTGTCCCAGCACTGCCGGTATTCCTCCGCCAGCGCCTGATACGCCGCGCCGCGCCGTGCTTTTTCCGCTGCCTCGGCGCGGCGCTTCTCCAGCAGCGCGGACGTTTTCTTCCTGTCCGGCGCTTCATAGGTCAGGTGCAGTCCAAAGTCGTTGTCCAGCCGCACAACCGCCTGCTGAAAGGTCAGGTCGAACAGCTTCATCACAAAGTCAATGACCGACCCACCGACATTGCACCCAAAGCAGTGCCAGCCCCGATCCTCCGGATAGAGCTTCAGGCTCCCGTGGTTGTCCCCCGAATGGAACGGACACTTGATAAATCCGTTCCGATCCGGGGTAAACCCGTAAAGCTCCGCAACCTCCCGCATGGTCAGCTGCTGCCTGATCTGCCTGCCAGCGTCAGAAAGGCAGATCCTCTTCATCCTCGACCTCGCCCCACTCGTTGGCGGACACGTTCACGCCGCCCCCGGCGCTCTTGTAGCCGCCGGAAGAAGAACCGTCCTTCGGGCCGCAGAAGTGGGCCTTGTCCACCGTCAGCTTCACCGCTGACCGCTTGTTGCCCTCCTTGTCCGTATATTCCTCGGTCTCCAGCGCACCCTCCACAATGATCTCCTTGCCCTTGTGGAAGTATTTTCCGATCATCTCGCCCAGACCGCGCCATGCCGTACAGGCGAGGAACAGCTTCTTTTCATGCTCCTTGTACGTCTCGCTCCACGCCACACGGAAGGAACACACCGCCACGCCGCTCTGCGTGGTGCGCATCTCAGGGTCAGCCACCAGCCGCCCCTGTACCATCGTCCTGTTCAGCATTCGCCCACCTCCCGGTAGTCCACAATGCCCCGCAGCTTTTTGGTCATGCGGCAGTAGGCGCACTTTTCGCAGCGGCGCGGGGCGATTTTGCCCTCCTTGATGGCCTGATACCGTGGGGCGCGATCCTCCACCTCCGCCAGCTTGGCGGCCAGCTCTCCGTCAGGGATATACAGTGCTCCAATGTCCGGCGCGTCCTCCTTCGTGCCCACCGCCAGAATAAACGGCAGCATGTGCCCCTCGATGGCCTGATAGACAGCACCCTGAATGTCGTAGCCGTAAGCCTGCACAAAGGGTACTTTCGCATGCTCCTCTTCCGACCACACATCCTTCATGTCCCGCATGGCCTTCTGATCCACCAAAGCGCCGTCGCACATGCCCAGCGCCGCCGCTGTATCCGGGAACCGCTCCACAATCCGGCGGCAGGTACCGGCGTCCAGCAGGCTGTCGATCTTTACCTTGAAGGGGACGCCCGCGATCTCGCCGGTCAAAATCACCTGCTTCTTTCCGGACATAAGCAGCATATACAGCTCATCCGCCTCCATCCGGGCGATCACATCCTGTGCGTGAACGTATTCCGCTTTCAGGCTGCCGTCCCGCTTGAATATCTCCGGATGCTGGGCCTGAAACACCGGCAGCTCACCGGAAAAATAAGCGTCGATATAGCCGCCCACCAGCATCGCCGTGGAAGCGGCGGGAGCGTATTCGCCCCGCAGCTCCGCCAGCGCCGCCGCCTCGCAGCGGTCAAAAGCCTTGAACTGGGTAGAACCCATGTAGGCCATGTTCATCTCAGGGGAGAAATAGTTCTCCGCAGTCACTACAGGCAGCGCCATCACAGCACCTCCTCGGTCTCACCGGCATTCTCCGGCGCACTCTCCGCCTCCGGCTGCTCTGCAGCGGCGGCTTCCTTGCGCTTCTGGGCGCAGGCGGCGCACAGGGATACGCCGTAATGCTTGGCAGTGTAGGCCGCCAGCCAGCGGGGATCTTTGCCCATTGCCGCTTCAATAGCGCCGCCGCAATCCGCACAGGGCGGCACTGTCTGCTCTTTCTTGACCCTCGGCTTAAAGGGCCGGATACGGATGCCGTCCGTAAACCCGCCATCCTGCGGATCACGCACCTTGTGGTCAATGTAAAGCTGGATCTGCTTGCCCACCAGCGTATCCGCCTTTGCGTCGCCAAACAGCTTACGCAGCGTTTTGCGGTTGGTGGAGTTGATAATGAGCGGCCTTACCTGCATAATGCCAGGAACACGTTCTTCCTTGAAAGAAAGCACATCCTTGTTTTCCTTGCCGCGCTGGAGCGTCACCATACCGTTCCACAGGGCGTCAATGGTCAGCACCGGCTCCACATCATCGTCGATATCCTCAGCGCCGAGATATTCAGAATCACGCATCTGCCCCAGACGTTCGTCGCCGGTCAGCTTACGCAGATTATCTTTTGTCATCATAATTCAGTTACCTCCAATACATCGGAATCCGTCACACGGGTGGCGATCAGCTGCAAGCCCTTGGCCTTGCACTTGGCATACAGCTTGTCGCGGCTCTCCTTGTCCAGCCGTTCCGCGCCGTCGATCAGGATGATCTGAAGCTGACCCGGCTTGCTGACCGTGATATCCACGCACAGCTCCAGCAGCTCGCCATCGGACAGGTTGGAAATGGGCAGGCCGTGGATCAGCGGCACGCCATTCTCCACCGTCAACCCCTCAACGGGGATCGTTGCCGTTTCAAGGATTTTGGCGGGCAGCTCCCGCGCCAGTTCGATCTTCCGGGTCAGCTCCTGCGACTGCTCCGTAAGCGCGTCCACCTCATGCTGCATGGCCCTCATGCGCTGGTACTCATTGAGGTGCTTCCGCATGCTCTCCGCCGTATCCAGCTCCTGCTGCAAGGCGGAGGTATCTTCCGGGGCCGCCTCCGCATACTCGCTGGCCGTCCCCATATCCTTTTCCAGCTTGGCAACGGCGGTCTCATACTTGGCGTGAACAACGGCGGCACGATCCTCACGGCGGCGCTCCAGACTGCCCAGTTCCTCCTGCGCCGCGCTGATCTCTGCCCGAAGCCGTTCGATCTGTCCGGTCAACTCAGAGCGCTCACGGGCCAGATCCCTGTCAATGGCAGCCAGCGCCACATCCCGTTCGCCGGTGATCCCACGCATCTTCGCGTCATAGCTGTCCCGGAAGGCCTTGGCCCGCTCAATGCGGCTGTTCCGATCCTTCAGGCGCTCCAGCTCACGGTACTTTTCGCCGACGGGGTATCTGTCCCAGCGGTCAAAGTCGTAGCCGGACGGAATATCTCTGGCAATGTCGGCAATAAATGCCTGTTTGTTGCGAATGTCCCGGTTCAGGTTCTGGCGGGACTGGTAGTAAATGCCATTCTCCGCCTGAATATCCGCCAGTACTTCAAGGATGTGCTTCGAGTAGTCCACGCCCTGCGGGATCTCGCCGAACTGCTCCATGATCCAGTTGGTGTCCCACGGAAATTCGATCAGCGAGAGGATCACACGGTTTTTCTCCTGCCGGGACAGTTGGGTGAACTCCACCGGGTTCAACTGGAGCGGCGTGAAGATTTTCGACAGGAACTCCGCAGGGCGGGTCTGAAGCATGGAGCCGTCCCGCACCTTCACCGTTCCGGCAGACTTGGCGCTCATGGCCTTGCGGTCAACGGAAAGGCCGGTGTCCGTCTCGATGATGATCTCGCCCTCGTCTGCGCCTTTATGTACGACATAATCCCGGTCAGAGCGGTTGGTCAGGGCATACCGGATGGAATCCAGCACCGAGGTTTTCCCGCTGCCCTTGGGGCCGGAAATCTCCACAGAGCCGCCATCCAGCGACATATCCCGGATACCGAACATGTTCTTGATCACGATTTTTGTTGTTTTCATTGACAAATCTCACTTTCTCCCCTATCATGGGGATAGCTTAGATTGGCTTGTGCCAGTCCCGCCCCGACGGAGTGCCAGCTCCGCCGGGGCTTTTTTTACTTACATCATCACGACCACACAGCCATCGTCGATCATATCCTTCAGCGCTTCCTCCAGATATGCCTTGATGGTCTTGCGGGCCGCCAGCTTCCACATGCCGCCGTCCGCCTCCGTGAAGGTGATGCCCCGCTCGTCAATGCGGATCAGGAACAGGCCCTCCGGCTGCTCCACCTCTTGGAAGGTGCGGTAAGGCCGCAGCTTCACCAGCGGGCGGATGGTGCTGTTCTGCTGGAGCGAAACGCCCTTCTGCGTGACCACCGTCGTTGCCACGCCAATGTCGTTGTATGTGACCTTCGCGCCGCAAGTGATCTGGCTCAGCAGCGTCAGGGTGTAATCACGGTCGCCGCCATCCTGAAAACGGGTCTGCAAGGCCACAGCCGCCTTGTCAAAGGCCATCTTCACCTCGCCGTCCCAGCCGGGAACGTCCTTCGCCTTCGCCTCGTAGTAGAAAATACGCTCCTCCCGCAAATCCTTCTGCGGATGGCCGAAGCAGGCCACGGTCATGTGATCCTTCACGGACAGATAGAGCTTGTCCGCACAGCGATCAACGCTGACGCCCTCCGTCCTGACCATCTGCACCAGCGCGTCCAGACTGTTCAGTTCCAGACAGACCTGATAGACCGCCTCCGGGATAATCTCATGCGCTTCGCCGTATTTGTCCACGGCGTAGGTGCGCCCATCCTTGTCCAAAATGATCGGATTTGCCAGTTCCTCGATCTTCTCAATGGCTTCTTTTAACATGGTTCTTTCTCCTTTTTTATTCAAAATTGACCAGCTTCAAGCGGGCCGGTGCTTCCTGTTCGCTGCCATCCACGGCAATCTGGCCGGGAATCTGCGGCACCATCTCCACCACCGTATGCTCGTCCACGGCGTACAGCATCGTGGTGGCGGGGTTGGACGGGGCCAGCGTCGTCTTGACCAGACAGTTGACCACGATGTTCTGGCGGGTGTCGTCGGGGCAAAGCTCCAGCGTGATGGTCACCTTGCGCTTTGCCTTGGCGGCTGTGTTGGGGTCGAAGATGTTCTCCATCAGGTGCGGCATTTCGTAGTCCACGCGCTCCTGAAAGGCGCCCCGGCACATCTGCAAGATAGACCGCTGGGCCTCTTCTCGGTTTTCGATCTGCAAAATAATTCCTCCTTTTCAGCGGGCGTTACCCGCAAAATCATCTCTTGTGTCTGTGTTTCATGCGGGCCTTCTTCGCGGAGGCTTTCCGCTTTCCGGCGCTGGCGTCCCGCGAAGCCTCGGCAGCCGCTGCTCGGGCGGCATACACCTTGTCCCGCGCCGCCCGATACTCGGCGTACCCGTGCCGGCAGTGCAGCATGCAGTCGCCGCTTCTGTCCGGGCAGTCCGGCGTACAGGGGCTTTGCGGCACGATCTGGTGCTCCAGCATCACGCTCATCCCGCCACCCCCAGCACCTCCAGCAGCTTGTCCCGCTTGCGGAAGGTCTCCAGCGGCTGCGCCCCGGTCTCCAGCCGTGTGATCGTCGCCTGACTCACGCCCACATCTGCGGCTACGGCGGCCTGTGACCAGCCCAGACGCATGCGGGCCTCTTGCAAAAACCGCTGTCCCTCCGCATACCGGCGCTGATTTTCCCGGTAGTATTCTCTGGTGTACTTGGCGAACATCGCAGAATTTGCCCTGCGGTACGCGGCGAAATACGGCTTGTTGGCCTCGTAGTACGCCTTCTGATAGGCGTTTCTCTTGCCGTTCATCACCGCCGTCCTTCCAGCCGGTCGATCAGGTGCATGAACTGCACGGCCACGGTCAGCGCCCCGATATAGATCATGATGTAGGCGATCATGCGCACACCGTCCTTTCTGCGATCCATTTGTCCAGCAGCGTCTTGAAAATCTGGAACGACCGGCAGCCCTCCGCGCTGACGATGCAGATGCCGAACGGATACTGCCCCTGCTGGATGCCGTTGGCCAGCGCCGGATTGGAAATGCTCAGGCCGTGCTGCCGCAGATACGCGGCGGTCTGATTCAGTGTTAATGTCTCGATCATTGGTTTCTCCTTCCTGTGGTAAGGTGGTTTTTCTTGTACCGTCTGTCCTTTCATGGTAGAATTGAGAGGAAAGGCGGTGTTTTTGTGGAACTTAAAATCTTGAATTACCTGTGTGACCACGGTGGTCACGCGGATTACGCAGACCTCCTCAATGCGTTCCCCAGCATTCTGGAAACCGATGGTTTCCTGCAAATGCTCAAAGACGGCGGTTATATCAGCGCCAGCCTGACCGCGTATTCTCAGGTCGTTCTCACGCCCAAAGGCCGTGCCTACCGCTCAAAGCTTGCTACAGACACGGAGGAGCATACAAACGAGCGCACCTATGTTCGCGCCGAGAACCGCACTACGAAGGTAGTAGCCGTAATAGCTGCTGTAGCGAGTGTAGTCGCGGCCATCCTTGCGGCGCTTGCGTACTTCTTCCCCCGCTGATCGGATTAGCTTCACCAGCCATAAGGCGTTGATTGCCAATGCCGTTGCATCCAGCAGCAGCCCCGCCCATATCAGCACCTTTTTTCACCTCCCCTGCCCGCCGTCCGCGGGCTGTTTTTTTACGCTCAACTCGCGTAATCGTCTCCGTCTTTAGCAAAGAGGTATTCAAAGCTCTTGCCAAAATAAGTACAGAATTTGTGACACTCTTCAGCGGTAAAACGACCGCTTTTCTTTTTGGCCTGATAGGCAGTCCGGCTAATACCGATAATGGCCGCCATATCCTCGTCCGTCAGATGCCGAGCAGCTTTTTGCCCCAAAAGATTGGGAAACATTTTCTCACCTCCCATCCCACAAGTTTGCGTTTCGCAATCTTCGTTTTTATAATATTCTCGTTACGCAAACTTGTCAAGTACTTTTGCGCAAAAAGTTTGCATGGTGTGAACTTTTTATTGACAAGCCGAGGATAAGCAAATATAATGCAAGCAAGAGGTGATAAACATGACACTTGGAGATCGCGTCAGAACTTACCGAAAAGCTAAGGGCCTGACACAAGAAGCCCTTGCAAAGGCTATCGGTGTATCTAAGACCACCATCACGGGTTATGAACTCGGCTATCGTGAGCCAGACGTTGAGAAAATCAAGCTATTGTCGGATGCACTTGGCGTCACTGGCGACGATCTTCTCAATACCGGCTTTTCTAAAACAAAAAAAGCCCCGTCCGTGTCGGACGAGGCTATGCGCATGGCGCGGGATTATGATAAATTGGACAACTGGGGCCGTCAGGCCGTGCGCGACCTGACCGATACGGAGCTGGCCCGCATGGAGGACGAAGCCCGCTTTATGAACGGTGCCATGCTGGAGGATGAACCGAAGGTCATCAACCTCTACGCGGAGCCTGCCGCCGCCGGTATCGCTGTCCCTACCATGGGTGTGGATTTTGAGCCGTACACCCTCAAACCGGACGATCCCCAGGGCGCTGCTTTTGCCGTCCGCCTTCAGGGCGATTCCATGGAACCGTATTTCCCGGATGGCTCCATCGTCTTTGTCAACCACGACGCTATGGTCAACGGCGACATTGGTATTTTCTGCGTGGATAGCGGCACCGTCTGCAAGCAGTATTACCGTGACCCGCTGGGTATGGTGTACCTGTTCTCTCTCAACCGGAAGCGTTCCGACGCTGATGTGATCCTCGGCCCCAGCAGCAACCGCACCCTGATCTGTCAGGGTCGTGTTATCACCAAGCGCCGTTTCCCTATCCCGATGTAAGGAGGACATGGCTGTGGCCGTTTTTCGTGTTATATATGCTCTGGCGGCACTTGCAACCATCTTTGCCGTTTGCTCCCAAATTGTCGCCGTTCTCAGGGGAAAAGCGAAGCTGACTGACCATCTGTTTGACGGAAAAACACTATTAGTTTTTCTGGCTGTAGGAATATGCACCATCTGGAATGTCTGGGATTCATTAAACAATTTCGTGCCAGACGGCTCATATAATGTCCATGTAGCAGTTCGATGCAGTGAATGGAGCACAGATCAGTATCTGCCTGCGCTCCTGTTTGTAAGTACAGACACTGACTATGACAGCAGTCGTCCTTCCACAGAGACGACATACACCATTGCGGCAATCACCTTTTCCGGTGGACACGAAAAAAGTGTTGATATCAGCATCCGGCCCGGTAAGCCCCTTAGCGTGGATATCGATGATGTGGTATATACCATCACACTTGGCGATGTTACTCCCAAATCTCTCGGTATTACGCCGCGAGATAATTGGGACAGGTCGAACACCTTTGTGAAAATTTGCAATATTTGCGTCCCGCTTCTCTGCGCAGCAGGACTTGCACAAGGCCTTATATTAGACAAGAAAAAAGAAGATCTGTAAACAGAGGAGGAAACCAAAATGCAACCACGAATGCAGTTAAAGGGTATGCGTGGAAGAATGACCCAGTCTTTTTTTGATGACTGTGTTTTCAGTATTATTTCCACTGTAGGAAATTCGCCGGTCGTCAGCGCCAATGTTTCTTTTGAAGTGCTTCCTTTAGCTTACGTCATATGCGATTTCGCAACCATGTGTTGCTACAAAGGAAATGTCACTGCGTGGTGGAGCCCCGACAAGAAGAAGTGCGACGAAGATAGAAAAAGGCTTGCAGCAAGTATTCTCCCGCACATCTTCTCGACACGTCTTACAACGGAAGCAAGCAGAATCTTATTCGACCAGCGTACAGCTCTCTATTCTCAAATTATGAAAAAGGGTAAGCTACGCGCAGAATGGGCTGGTGGAAACGCAGATATTATTCGATCTTTCTCTGAGAATCCAATTTTTGCATGCACCTGTGCATTCGGTGATCTTTTGGTTAATCCGCAATGTGGATACAACTACTACAAAGCTCCATATTCGCTGCACGACGCTTTTGAGCTCATGGAGTTCATTCCGGTTATGAAAGAGGTTTCTGCCAGTCTTATGCATCTGTTTAAAATGGTAAAAGCGTGTCATATCCAGTCGTGGTGAGGTGACAACTATGAGTATCGGTATCCGCATCAAACAAGCCCGAAAAAAGCGTGGCATGTCCTGCAAGGAGTTGGCCGCGTTGGTGGGTGTAACCCCCAGCGCCATTACCAACTATGAAAACGGCATCAGTTTTCCGAAGCCGCAGGTGCTGTGCGCCCTGTTCGGTGCCCTCCGGGTCGATGCGAACTTTCTCTTTCAGGACTATTTACCTTAGCTAAATTCCGGCAGAACATTCAAAAAACGCAAACAAATAACGGAATAGCGGCATATCGTTTCGTTATTTTGTACAAATATCATAAAACCGGATTGACTTTTGTGCCGTCAGGTAATATTATGCGAATATAGTATTACTTATAGGTAATACTATATTGCAAAGGAGAACCGAATGAACAAAGATGAAGCATTAAGCTATCTCCAGAACTATTTTGCTTCTATTGATGCCTCCGAGGAATTATTGCCGGAATTGCTGGCTTTAATTGCTGAGTCCGGTGTCGAAGAAACTGTGTTCAGGCTTATTTTACTGCGCCTGCGCATACTGCTATCTCTCGGTGTTGAGGCGACACGACATAAGGAGTTTGAGCCGATCAAAAGCGGTTTATACAGTATGCACTTAGCTGGGAAAGGCTTTAACATTCGCATTTTGTATTCGTTTCTCCCAAACCGCAAGCCGGTTTTGCTTCTTGCCTTCTATGAGCGGGAAGGTAAGCGCAAAACGGATTACACCCCGTATATTGATCCAGCGCTTTCGCGGTTGCAACGGTTTAAGGAGGAGTTTTAAGATGTCTCAAGGTATGAACGATCTGTTGGCGGGGCTTTCCGCCTCGCTCTCCGCAGAGGAAGCCACACTGGCTAGTTTAGAAGCAATTATTTGCGGTGAAATCATCACTCAACGTATTGAACGAGGTATGACTCAAAAGCAGTTCGCCGAATTTATGGAAGTCTCTCAAAGCATGGTTTCCAAGTGGGAAAAGGGTGAGTGTAACTTTACGCTTCAATCTCTGGTGAAAATCGCGTCAAAATTAGGCCTGTCGCTCCAGTCTCCTATCGTTCCCCATACACCCGCCCATATTCAGTCGCAGGCGACAACAGTAACTTTCCCCGGAAAATGGCATACCAGAGCAACAACACCGCCTGTATATCAATCCACAGAGTTGAAGGAAATGTAAGGAGGTTCACTATGTACGCTTATGCAAACGGATTCCAGATCTCTGTCAAGAATGACCAGAGCGAGGTTCTTCTTCATTTTACACAATCTTCTCCTGTTTTCAGCCGTGGGGATAATAGTATCACGGAGACACAAGAAGAGGTCGTTTCTTCCGTTATTTTAACCGGTAATCTGGCGAAAGAGCTTCTTAAAAACATGGAGGAGCTTCTTTCTTCTACGCCCGAATAGTATCATAAAACAAAAAAAGACTGCCCCGGTCTCGCACACCGGAGCAGTCGTGTAGAACATATCCGCCTTACCACAGGGAGTAGTCTACCCTTTTATGGTAGCATACCCGGAAAGGAATGTCAAATGCTTTGCAAAACTTGCAAACAGGAAATACCGGATTCGTCCGCCTTTTGCCCGTGGTGCGGGAAAAAGCAGACCGCAGCGCCCCGCAAGGCGTTGAAGCGCCCCAACGGTGCCGGAAGTGTCTATAAGCTCTCAGGCCGCCGCAAAAAGCCGTGGGCAGCCTCCAAGAACCGTGTTATCATTGGCTACTACGAAAAGAAAACCGACGCGCTGGCCGCACTGGAAAAGCTCTCCGGCAAAAGTCTTACCGAACGATATAATATGACCTTCAAGGAAGTCTTTGAGGAATGGAAGGTGGAACACTACCGCGAGATCGGCGAGAAGGGCGTTGAATCCTACGACCGCGCCTATGATGTATTCGAGCCGCTGCACGACCGGAAGTTCCGCAGCCTCCGCACCGCAGACTTTCAGGCCGTCCTTGACAAGTACATGGATAAGAGCCATTCCACGGTGAATAAATACAAGCAGCTTATTACCCAAATGTCCACATGGGCCGTGCGCGAGGAGATCTGCACCACCAACTTTGCCCGGTTTGTCAAGCTGCCGGAAAACGTCAAAAAGGAAAAAGAGATTTTCACCGCCGCCGAGATCAAAAAGCTGGAGAAGGACGGCAGCGACGCCGCCAAGATCGTCCTCATGCTCCTTGCCACCGGCATGCGCATCGGCGAGTTGTTCAGCTTGCCGTTGAAGGACTACCACAAGGATTATGTGGTGGGTGGCGAGAAAACAGAAGCCGGCCGGAATCGCATTATTCCCATCAGGCCGGAGGGAAAGCCGTACTTTGAATACTTCGCCCAGAAGGCCGATGGCGATCTGCTCCTGTCCGGCTACGAGGGGCAGAAAGTGCCCGCCAACTTCCGCCGCCGGGACTACTACCCGCTGCTGGAAAAGCTCAAGATAAAAAGAAAGACCCCCCACGCCACGCGGCACACTTACGCCACCCGCGCAGTCAAGGAAGGTCTTGCCCCTGAAATTCTTCAAAAAGTCCTCGGCCATGCCAATTATTCCACCACCGCCAATGTCTACACACACCTTGACCCGGAAACGCTGATAAACGCGGTTACTAACACGTTACTAACAAATGCCAAAAAGTCAGAAAATGAAAAAACCTCGTAACCCGCATAGTTACGAGGTTTTTCTTGGTGGAGACTGCTGGACTCGAACCAGTGACCTCCTGCGTGTGAAGCAGGCGCTCTAACCAGCTGAGCTAAGCCTCCAACTGTGGTGACCCGTACGGGATTCGAACCCATGTTACAGCCGTGAAAGGGCCGTGTCTTAACCACTTGACCAACGGGCCATATGAGACACGGGATGCTTTCGCATCCCGTGCATCTGGTAGCGGCACCTGGATTTGAACCGGGGACACTGCGGGTATGAACCGCATGCTCTAGCCAGCTGAGCTATGCCGCCAAATATTCCTGCTCGACAGGACAGAAGCTACTATACCAAATAAGATAGCCTTTTGTCAATAGCTTGTCCAAAAATTTTTGCGATTTTCCAAAATCGGGGAGAGGACCGCGCCCTCTCCCCTGCTTTTCATCAGCAAACGACGTTTTTCCCCTCTGACCAGACGGAGACGATGTTGTGCCGGTGCATCATGTAGATCGCGCGCTCGAAGCGCTCGCGCACCGAGAGCGGATGCGCGGCCTCGGTAAAGTCGGAGTCGTCGACGACAATGGCGTGGATATAGTCGCCGGGGACAAATCCGCCGTGCCCGCCGAAATACTCGTGTCCTGCGCTGGAGCCGAGGTAGTAGCCCTCCTCGACGGTCAGAAATTCGTCCTTTCCGTCGCTCTGCATGTGGCGGAACTTCGACGCGCGGATGGACATGGTGATGACCTTGTTCATCGCCAGCAGCGCGCCGCCTGCGATATCCGACCCGAGCGTGACGAGGTTGCCCTCGCGCAGCAGCGTCCGCACGGGCGCGACGCCCGAGCAGATGTTGATATTCGACCCCGCGCAGTGCGCCGTGACGACGCCATGCTCGCGCATGGCCTCGCGCTCGCGCTCGTCGGAGTGGACGCAGTGCGCCATGACGGTATGGTCCTTCCACAGCCCCGCGCGGTCGTAGCTCTCCCAATATTGCGCGCAGTCGGGGCAGAGCTCTTTGACCCACGCGATCTCACCCTTATTTTCAGACAGGTGTGATTGGACGTACAGCCCGCGCTCCGCGGCGAGCTTGCCGAGCCAGCTCATCAGCTCGTCGGTGCACGATGGGGTGAAGCGCGGCGTCAGGATGGGCTTGACGGTCTGGAAGCGCCCGCACGCATCCAGCCAGCGCAGCGTTTCGCGCTTGGACTGCTCGGTCGTCTCCTGAAGCTCGGGGCTGCCGTTGCGGTCCATGTTGACCTTGCCGACATAGCCCGTGACGCCCGCCTTTTCGAGCTCTTCCATCAAAATGAGCGTCGCGTCCGTGTGGAGGGAGGAAAACATGCAAACGCGCGTCGTGCCGCTCGTGATGAGGTCGCTCGCGAGCTTTTTGTAAATGCGGCGGGCGTAGTCGCTGTCTTCAAAGCGCGCCTCGGTCTTGAACGTGTAGGTGTTGAGCCAGTCGATCAGCGGCAGGTCCATGCCCATGCCGAGCATGGGGTACTGCGGCGCGTGCAGGTGCATGTCGACAAAAGACGGCATGATGAGGCTATCACCGTAGTCGATGACTTCCGCGTCGGCGTTCTGCGGCACGGCCTTTTCAACGCTTTGGATGCTGCCGTCGTCATGCAGGACGAGGCAGCCGTGCTCGACGATCTCGAGCTTGCCGAGCGCCGGTGCGGAAACGAGATTGCCCTTGAGGATCTTCATATCAGTCACTCCTGTTTTAGCTTTGTGCAAAAGAAAAAGCGCCCCGCCCGGGGACTTCTCCCCCGGCTGAGCACCCATAGCAGAGCCTTTCGGCGGCTCCGTAGAAACTTTCGCGCCATGTAAGCGAAACTATATGAGTTTTTCTCCGCTGCCATTACCATACCACGCGAAAGCGAAAATTGCAAGCGAAAAGCGGCGGGCGCGCTATGTCATATCGGCGCAAGTGCGCACATAGGATTGTCCCAAGAGGTGAATCACGATGCAAAAGAAACGGACAGGACGGATGCTGTGTTCGCTCGCGCTCTCGGCGGTGACGCTCTGGGGCGTGAGCGTCACGGCGCCGGCGAAGAACGCGCGCGATGCGCTCCGCTCGCTCAAGGACGAGACGCTGGGCGTGATGCTGCTGAGATATGAGCGCGGCAACGGCGGGGAGGACTTTCTCAGCCTGCGAACGTCGCTCGCGCTGCACGCGACGCCGCTTCTGCGCGAGGGCGAGGAGAACATCGCGCAGGCATGGTCGGCAGAGCTTGAGCAAAAGCCCGATGACAGCGCGGACGAAACGGGCGACGCGCAGGACAACGAGGGCACGGTGCTCACGCAGGAGGAGACGCCGGACGAGATCGCCGTGACGGAAAACGGCTCGCCCGCCCGCACGCTCAAAGCGTCCGACCCCTCGGGCTATACGGTATTCGGCAATGTGTACATCAACAACGGCTCGGATGCCGCGCTCGACGCCTCGATGCTCTCGGGCGATTATGCAGCAAAGCTCGGTGCGGAGGGGCCACAGGTGCTCATCATCCACACCCACGGCTCGGAGAGCTACACCATGCCGCCGGGGCAGGAATACGACGTGTCCGACACGTTCCGCACGCTGGACACGAACTGCAACATGATCCGCATCGGCGACGAGATGGCGCAGGTGCTGACCGACGCGGGCATTAGCGTCGTGCACGACCGCTCGCTCTACGACTATCCGAGCTATTCGGGCGCTTACAACCGCTCGCTCGCGTCGATCGAGAGCTATCTGCAAAAGTACCCCTCGATCTCGTTCGTGCTCGATGTGCACCGCGACGCGGTGCAGGACGCGAACGGCCAGCAGTTCAAGCTGCTGTGCGGCGAAGATAAAAACGCCGCACAGCTCGAATTCGTCATCGGGTCGAACGGCGGAGGCTTGAGTCACGATCTCTGGCGCGAGAACTTAAAGCTCGCCTGCGCCGTGCAGGAAACCCTGTACAAAGACTATCCGACCCTCATGCGCCCCGTCACCGTGCGCAACTCCCGCTATAACCAGCACGCGACGACGGGCTCGCTTCTCGTCGAGGTCGGTACGGCGGGCAATTCGCTCGAAGAAGCCGTCAACGCCGCGCGGCTTTTTGCCGCGGGCTTTGCCAAAACGATACAAAACGGGACGTAACGGCGCTCCCGCCGCCAAAATAGACGGAAAGAGGCAAAAAAAGCACAAATTCTTGTCAAAGTTGCCGTGTTGCATTCTGCACAAAAATCCTGTTAAATGGAAGTTACCATTTCAATCGAAAAATTTCGTCAGAAATTATTTTTTCAGGAGGGGTAATTCCATGGAGCTTCTTCAGGAGCGCATCCGCCGCGAGGGCAGAGTCCTGCCCGGCAACATCGTCAAGGTCGACGGTTTCCTCAACCACCGCGTCGACACCCGTCTGCTCGAGGACATTGCGGACGAGTTCGCCAAGTATTTCGACACCAGCAAGATCACCGTCGTTCTGACGGCGGAGGCCAGCGGCATCGCGCTTGCGACCATCTGCGCGCAGAAGTACGGCGTCCCGATGCTCTTCGCCAAGAAGGCCAAGAGCGACAACATCGAAAGCGGCCTGTACCAGAGCGAGGTCTTCTCCTACACCTACAAGAAGAGAGTCACGCTGCTCGTCTCCCAGGAGTGGCTGAACGCGGACGACCACGTGCTCATCATCGACGACTTCATGGCCAACGGCTTCGCCGTGCAGGGCCTTGTCGATATCGTCAACGAGGCGGGCGCGAAGCTCGAAGGCATCGGCATCGCCGTGGAAAAGGGCTTCCAGGGCGGCGGTGACCGCTTCCGCGCGAGCGGTATCCCCTACAAGGCACTCGCCGTCATCGAAAAGGCGGACGAGAACGGATTTGTCTTCCGCGAGGAATAAGTTCTTCAAAAAAGAGAGGCTGGCCATTTGGCCAGCCTCTCTTTTTTGAGCAGGTTTGCACTGCGCTTCGTGCCTTGCCGCCCGTAGGGCGTCTGCGACACGCGCTCCGTGAGAAGTGTTTTTTGGCACGCGCATGTCGCGCCAAAAAACGATTAAAATTTATTTCGCGTCTGCGGACGCGAAAGTCTGCGACGCTGGCGCCTGTTTTCTGCCCGTAGGGCAGAAAATGCGGCGGGTGCGAGACGGGGGTGATTGCGTCGATTTTTGGTGCGGGGGCCTGTTCGCTGCCTGAGGCAGCGAATGCGGCACGGGAGGGATTTTGCCTGTTTGCCGCCGGAGGCGGCAAATGCGGCGGGAAAAATTACAGTTAGTTGCCGTTCATTGCTTCTGTGGGGACAAAGTAGTTTTCTGAGGCGATGATCGTGCCGTCGTTCAGGGTGATCATCATGCGGTCCATGTCTTTGTCGATGTCGATACTTTCCACGTCGAGCGGTGAAAAGTCGCCCGCGTAGAAAAATGTGAGGATCGGATACTCGCTGTCCCCCCAGTTGATCTTGGCTTCGACGCCGTCTCTGCACGAGGGCTCGTAGCCGTCCATGGCAAAGGTCCCGACAAAGCTGGTGGAGGACCACGTCTTTTTGAGCGTGCCGGAAATGGTGATGGAGGAGGGCGCGTAAGTCGTACCGTTGTCCTCGTAGACCCTTGCGGGAACGGTTTTGTCAATAGTTTTTCGCATCCCGCGGATGCCGAGCAGGACGATCACGCAGAGGATGGCAACCAGAAGAATGAGGGCCGTTTTTCTCTTTTTGCGGTTCATCGTGTGCATCTCCTTGTCCTGTTAAGTTTTGATGTGAAATTGCCCCTCAGAAAAGCGTGCAAACCCACGCGAGGGCGGCGGAGAGGGGGATGTAGAGCAGAAAGTGCGTAAGATGCGCTTTTTTGTTATAGCCGAACAGCTGCGGGCCGACGATGCCCTTGACCTCGGGGTAAAAGCGGGGGAAAAAGTTCGAGTGGCACAGCAGCACCCAGTCGAAAAAGAGAATGTCGTAGGCCTCCATGACATAGAGGATGACGAGATACCGCGTGAAAAACGCGCCGAAGGTGAAACCGTTCCGAACGCCGTCCCACGCGGCGAGGACTGCCGCACCGAGAAACAGCAGCATCGCCAAGATGCCGAGGCACCAGCCGAGGATATGTGCGCCGCGGAAGCGCTCGGCTTTTCTCTCAGGAACGGCGGCGAAGACCTCACGCGGCGCGGAGGAGAAGAATTTCTTCTCCTGAATGAGCCCGACGCCGGCGTACAGTAGGAGAAAATACGCCGCCATGACGAGAAACGATGCAAGCAGGGTGATCTTCATTTCTGTTGATGCCTCTTTTGCTGTCGGTTTTTGATGCCTTACAGCCGGTAGAGCGCGGGCCGCCGGTCGTGGAAAACGGGGACGCGGGCGCGGAGGGGCGCGATGGAGGAAAGGTCCAAGTCGGCGGTGACGATCTCCTCTTCCCCGCCGCCTTGGGCTAAGACCGCGCCCAGCGGGTCGAGGATGCGCGAAAAGCCGCCATACAGCGTGCCGTCGCGCTCGCCGCAGGCGTTGCACGAGACGACAAAGAGCTGGTTTTCGATCGCGCGGGCGGCGGTGAGCGTTTCCCAGTGGTATTGGCGCGCCGCCGTCCACTGGGCGGGCAGGAACATGACCTGCGCTCCGCGCAGCGCCAGCGTGCGCCACAGCTCGGGAAAGCGCACCTCGTAGCAGATGAGAAGGCCGCAGCGCACGCCGTCGAGCGTGAAGGTGACGAGGTGGTCGCCGGGGGTGTAGACCTCGTGCTCGCCCATCGGCGTGAAGGGATGGGTCTTGTCGTATTCGGCAATGCACGCGCCCGCGCGGTCGAAGACGCAGGCGGTGTTGTAGATCTTGCCATTGCGGAGATTCGACACGCTTCCCGCGACGATGTTGACGTTCAGCTCGCGCGCGAGCGGGGAAAAGCGCGCGCGGACGGCCTTCGCGTTTTCATCGCACGCCGCGGCAAGGCCGCCCGCGGGCATGAAGCCCGTGTTCCATGTTTCGGGCAGGACGACAACGTCGGGGCCGTTTTCCCCGACAGCGCGGCGCACGAGCGCCTCCGCGCGGTCAAAGTTCGCTTTGCTCTCCAGCGAGCGCATATTCATCTGGATCACGCTGACCTTCATGGTGGTGTCCTCCAAAATCGTTTTGATACGGTCATTATACGAAAAGAAAGCCTGCATTGCAATGCACAACAAAAAGAGGACGGCAAATGCCGTCCTCTCGTTTGTAAAAGCGTCGCAGACTTTGCGCCGCGCACGGCGCAAATAAATTGAAATCGTTTTTTGGAACGACATGTGCGTGCCAAAAAACACTTTGCACGAAGCGAACGTGCGCGCCTTTGGCGCGTGCGCTGAGCGCAGTGAAATTCTGCTCAAAAAATTGACTTTATCAGTTTTTTGAAGTGCGCAGCGCTCTGATTGCATTGAGAACCGCTAAGACCATCACGCCGACGTCGGCGAAGATGCCCATCCACATGTTGGCGATACCGATGGCGACGAGCAGCAGGCACGTCAGCTTCACGCCGAGCGAGAAGACGATGTTCTCGTACACGATGCGGATGCACTTGCGCGAGATCTGGATGCCCTTGGCGATCTTCATCGGATCGTCGTCCATCAGCACGACGTCCGCTGCCTCAATGGCGGCGTCGGAGCCCATCGCGCCCATCGCGATGCCGATATCCGCGCGGGAGAGCACGGGCGCGTCGTTGATGCCGTCGCCGACGAAGGCGAGGCAGTCATCCTTGCCCTTTTCACCGAGCAAACGCTCGACCTGCGCGACCTTGTCGCCCGGGAGCAGCTCTGCGTGCACTTCGTCGACGCCGAGCTCCTGCGTCACATGGTCAGCGACCTTCTGAATGTCGCCCGTGAGCATGACTGTCTTCTGCACGCCCGCGCGCTTGAGGGCCGCGATGGCATCGCGCGCGTCGTTCTTGACGACATCGGAGATCACGATATGGCCGGCGTACTCGCCGTCGACCGCCATGTGGACGATCGTGCCGACGCTGTGGCAGTCCTGCCACTTGACGCCGAGCTCATCCATGAGCTTGCCGTTGCCCGCGGCCACACTGTGGCCGTCCACGGTCGCGACCACACCGCGGCCGCTGCGCTCTTCGATGTCCGTCACGCGGGAGCGGTCAAGCTCCACGCCGCAGGCCTTCTGTAAGCTCTTGCTGATGGGGTGCGAGGATGCGCACTCGGCGAGTGCCGCGTATTCAAGCAGCTTGCGGTCCTCCATCGGGCTGTGGTGCACGCCCGTGACCTCGAACACACCCTGTGTGAGCGTGCCGGTCTTGTCGAAGACGACGATCTTGGTTTTCGACAGGGCCTCCAAGTAGTTCGAGCCCTTGATGAGAATGCCCTCGTGTCCTGCGCCGCCGAGGCCCGCGAAGAAGCTGAGCGGGATGCTGATGACCAGCGCGCAGGGACACGAAATGACAAGGAACGTGAGCGCGCGGTAGACCCACACGCCCCAGGAGGCGGTATTGCCCATCAAAAGATTGATGACCGGCGGAAGAATGGCCAGCGCCAGCGCGCTGTAGCACACGGCGGGAGTATAGACGCGGGCAAACCGGGAGATGAACGCTTCGGAGCGGGACTTGTGCGAGCTGGAGTTTTCCATCAGCTCCAAAATCTTGGACACCGTAGACTCGCCGAAGGCCTTCGTGGTCCTGACCTTCAGAACACCCGTCATGTTGATGCAGCCGCTGATGACCTCGTCGCCGGTCATCACGTCGCGCGGGAGGCTCTCGCCCGTCAGCGCCGCGGTGTTGAGCGTGGACGCGCCCTCGACGATCTCGCCGTCGATGGGAATTTTCTCACCCGGCTGGACGGTGATGACCGTGCCGACGGCCACGTCGTCGGGGTCGACCTGCTCGAGCTTGCCGTCGCGCTCAATGTTCGCGTAGTCGGGGCGGATGTCCATGAGCGCCGTGATGTTGCGGCGGGACTTGCCGACGGCGTAGCTCTGGAACAGCTCGCCGATCTGGTAGAAGAGCATGACCGCCACGGCCTCGGCATAGTCGCCGCTCTTTTCATAGATGGCGAGCGCGATGGCGCCGATCGTGGCGACCGCCATCAGGAAGTTTTCGTCGAACACCTGATGGTTGCAGATGCCCTTCCATGCCTTGCGCAGAATGTCGTAGCCGATGGTGACATAGGCGGCGAAGTAGAGCGCGGTGGAGACGAGCATCGGCATGGGAATGAATTTCGCGGCGAGGAACAGCACCGCCGCGATCAGGATGCGGTAAAGCATCTTTTTTTGCTTTTTCGTCATAAAGATGACCTCCTTGAAGGGGAGAATTTGAATTTTGCCTAAGAAAGCGCCCCGGTGCGTTCGTCCGGGGCGTGAGAGGGAGAAGATCTCTTACAGATAGATCTCGCAGTCGTCCTCGACCTTCTTGCAATTCTTGAGGACGGCCTTCATCACGGCCTTGGGGTCCTGACCCTCGGCGAACTCGACGGTCATCTTCTGGGTCATGAAGTTCACGACGGCGTCGGCAACGCCCTCGGTCTTCTTGGTGGCTTCTTCCATAAGGTTGGCGCAGTTGGCGCAGTCGACTTCGATCTGATAGGTCTTTTTCATGGTATGTTTCTCCTTTTCGGCACAAAATATTTAACGATTAAGTGCTTGTTTAATCTTGATGACCGTACTATAATGTCCGCAAAGGCAAAAGTCAAGGGCTGCTCGCATGTCTCTTCCGTTCGGGCGAAACAAACTTCCAAACGGGATACGGACGCGCCCGCAGGCCCCAAAAAGAAAGGCGGAACAACGATGAGCGAAGTGCATTTACCCCACCAGCACAGCGACGAGGGCACGATGCGGGAGCTGCAGGAATCGGTGGAGACGATCGGCAGCTTCCAGACCGTGGCGGACGTGTTCAAGCAGCTCTCCGACAGCAGCCGCGTGCGCATTTTCTGGCTGCTGTGCCACTGCGAGGAGTGCGTCATCGACCTCTCCGCGATGGTCGGCATGAGCTCGCCCGCGGTGTCGCACCATTTGAGGCAGTTGCGTGAGAGCGGACTTCTCGTCTCACGCCGCGTGGGGAAGGAGGTCTACTACCGCGCGTCGGACAGCGAGCAGGCGCAGCTATTGCACCGCATGATCGAGCGCACGATGGAGATTTCCTGTCCCGAGGAGGAGAGCAAGGCCGCCACCGGCGCGCCGCACCTGTCCCCGCTCGACGCCGAGGTGTACGAGGGCGGCGGCACGGGTGAGCAGATCGAGACCATCCGTGCCGTGCACGACTACCTGACGCAGCACCTTTCAAGCCGCGTGACGATCGACGAGCTGTCGCGCCGCTTTTTGATGAACCCCTCGACGATGAAGGCGCTCTTCAAGTCCGTCTACGGCAGCTCGCTCGCCTCGCACATTCGCGAGCACCGCATGCAGCACGCGGCAAAGCTGCTGCTCGAGGGCGACGAGAACGTCGCGCAGGTCGCGCGCGCCGTCGGCTACGAGAGCCAGAGCAAGTTTTCCACCGAATTCCACAAGGCCTTCGGCGTCCTGCCGACGGAGTACCGGAGATTGCAGAAAAAGTGAATTATAAGAGGTCAAACGTCCCTGCTTCCCACGGTGTTTCGCGGAAGCCGACGCGCCAGTCGACGTGGTCGACCGCCGCAAAGTGCAGCGACGAGCACGCGGTGTGGAGCTTCCCCTGCGCCGCTTCGCCCACGACGATGGCGACCGGCCCGTCCGCGCCGCCGATGATGCCGAAGCAGAAGGCGTTCTGCGCCTCGGGCGCAAAGGAAGCGGTCTCACGCTTGACCTGGCGCGGGCGGTCACTTTCGACGCAGTCCTCGACGAAGATCGAGTTTTCCGGCGGCTCGGGCGTGAGCGTAAAGCTGATGGCTGTGAAATGCGTCGGATAGTCGAACCGCGGGTCGAGATTCATCCGCTCGCGCGGCAGTTCCTGCGGCTCGACCTCCTGTACGGCGAGCGTATACTCTGTGCCGCGGTAGGAGAAGGCAAACGTATCGCCCGCCTTGTCCGCGCGAAAGCGCGCCCCGGGGACGCGCACCTCGTCCGCCGTCATCGTGACGGCGAGTGATTTGAGCTTCGGCGCGCGCTTCGTGACGAACGAGAATGCCGCGCGGCGGAGGCTCCAGCCATACGCGCGGTCAAGGCCGTAGTGCGCCATGGCGGGCTCTGCGTCGGCGCAGAAGCCGGGCTGCTCCGGCAGGAAAATGACGCCGCAGCCGTGGCTCGTGCGGAGCTTCGCACCGTTCAAGGCGAGGCTGGGGGTAAAACCGAGGCTGAGCGGGTGCTCGCGCTCCATCTGTTCGCGTTCGTCGCGCGAGAAGTCGATGGACTCGTCGCTTTCGGGATCGATCCCCCACTTTTCCATAAAGCCGCGCAGCGCGGAAGCCTCCGTGCGCATACAAAAATCAACGACAATGCCCTTTGAACAAACGTAAACCGACGGCACGAACCAGTCGCGCCCCGCCCACGAAAACCACTTTTGTACAGGCATTTCCCTGCCCGCGCGCTCGCGCCCATGGTGGCCCCAAAAGCTGCCGTCAAAGTAGACCTTCCAGTCCGTTTTCTGTTCGGGCGCGTCGGGATTCATTTCGGGATCATAAAAGTCCTCGGTGAATTTGAGCTTGCTGAGATCGAACTCCGCTTGCAGCTCGCGCAGGTATTGCCACGGCCGCTCCATCGGCGTGAGGGAAAAGACTGTGGAAATCTGCGAGAGCACCGCCTTCTGCTCGTCCGTCGGCGGATTCTCGGCAAGGAAGGCGTCGAATTGCGCCTCGTCCCACTGCCACGCCTGCTCGAGCGCCGCACTGTCGCCGGTCGCGAGCAGCAGGCGAAGAAAATCGCTGAAATCGCGCGCGATGACGTGCACGCAGTCCTTGCCACCGTTCATCGGGCTCACGGCGAAGACCGCCTCGCCAAAACCGCGGACAAAGCAGAAGTGGATGCCGTCCACGCCCGCCCAGCCGAAGATAGAAGCGCCCCTCGGCGTGCAGAAATAGGGATCGTTGTCCTCCCGCCGCATCACGCTGAGGGGCGATAAGTCAAGATGCCTGCGCAGAAATTTTTGATAAAACGCCGCCATGGAAAGCCCTCCCTTGTACTTCAGGTTTTCCATAGCATAACACATGGGTGCGGAAAAGTCACCGGAATTGCGAAAGCTGTGGATTTTTCGCGCCGGAAGCCGCGCTGCGGCCTTGCCACGCTCTTGCGAACATGATATACTATATTGCTAAACTATCGAGATTCGGGAGGAAACATCCCTTGGAACGCAAAGAAGTCATCGTCAGCGAGCAGGAGCTCGCGCGTCAGAAGGAATTTACGCGCAAGATGCGCGAGATGAACGACCGCCGCACCCGCACGCCGCTCGCGCTGGTCGACACGTTCGGCTGCCAGCAGAACGTGGCAGACGGCGAGGTGCTCATGGGCATGCTGCGCGAGATGGGCTACGAGCTCACGCGCGACGAAAATCAGGCCGACGTCATCCTGCTCAACACCTGCGCCATCCGCGAGCACGCGGAAAAGCGCGTTTACGGCCACTTGGGCCGCCTCAGCCACACGAAGGCCGCCAAGCCGGACCAGATCATCTGCCTCTGCGGCTGCATGGCGCAGCAGAAGGTCGTGGCCGACAAGGTAAAAAATTCCTACCATCACGTCGACCTTGTGCTTGGCCCCCAGGCCGAATGGCGGCTCCCCGAGCTGCTGCACGAGGTATACACGAAGAATAAGCGCGTTTTCTCCATCGAGAACGAGCATGGCCGCATCGCCGAGGACCTCCCCATCGTGCGCGAGGGCGGCGTGCGCGCGTGGGTGAGCATCATGTACGGGTGCAATAACTTCTGCTCGTACTGCATCGTGCCCTATGTCCGCGGCCGCGAGCGCAGCCGCGAGCCGGAGAAGATCATCGAGGAATGCCGCGGCCTTATCGCCGAGGGCTACAAGGAGATCACCCTCCTCGGCCAGAACGTGAACAGCTACGGCAAGGACTTGGGCACCGATTACGACTTTGCAGACCTGCTCGCCGCCATCAACGCCATTCCCGGCGACTATTGGCTCCGCTTTATGTCGAGCCAGCCGAAGGACGCGACCAACAAACTTTTCGACACGATGGCACGCTGCGAGCACGTTGCAAAGCAGCTCCACCTCCCCGTCCAGTCCGGGTGCGACCGCGTTCTGGAAGCGATGAACCGCCCCTATACGCGCGCAAAGTACGAGGAAATGATCGCCTACGCGCGAAGCGTCATGCCAAGCATGGTGCTCACGAGCGACGTCATCATCGGCTTCCCGGGAGAGACCGAGGACGAAGCGATGCAGACTGTCGATCTTGTAGAAAAGACGCAGTTCGACGCGCTCTTCACTTTTATTTTCTCCCCGCGTCCCGGCACGCCGGCGGCGAAGATGGACGACCCCGTCTCGCGCGAGGAAAAGCAGGTCTGGTTTGAAAAGCTCGTCGACGCGCAGAACGCCATCAGCGCGAAAAAGCACGCAGCCTACATCGGCAGGACGGTCAAGGTGCTGGTCGACGGCGAGAGCGACGACGAGGCCTTCCCCCTCGCCGCGCGCACGGAGGGCAACCGCCTCGTGCGCATGAAGGGCGACAAGGCCCTGATCGGCACATTTGCCAAAGCGAAGATCACCGACAGCAACACCTGGGCGCTCTACGGCGAAGCGGTAGAGGAATAAAGAAAAGGGGGCTTTTTGATGAAAGTCGTCATTTTGATGGAAAACAGCACGTGCAGAGACACCGTCGCCTGCGCGCACGGCCTTTCGATGTACATCGAAACGGAAAAGCACAAGATCCTTTTCGACATGGGGCCCGACGCGCAGTTCATCGACAACGCCAAGGCGCTCGGCGTCGATTTGACGCAGGTCGACATCGCCTTTTTGTCCCACGCGCACAACGACCACTGCGGCGGCCTCGAAGCGTTCTTGAAGCTGAACGACCGCGCCAAGGTCTATATGCAGAAGGCCGTCTGGGGCCAGTACTACGTCGTCACGCCCAGCAAGTGCGCCTACATCGGCATGGACGCGGTGCTCAAGAATTACGAGGACCGCTTCGTTCTCTGCGATGGCGTGCAGAAGCTTGACGAAGAACTGACGGTTTTCTCCGCCGTTCCGGGCCGCGAGCTGTGGAGCGGCGCGAACGACACGCTGCGCGAGAAGATCGGTGAGGACTATCCGCGCGACACGTTCCGCCACGAGCAGGATCTATTGGTCACGGAAAACGGCAAGACCGCGCTGTTCGCGGGCTGCGCGCACTGCGGCATCGTGAATATCCTGAAAAGCGCCGAGGACGTGCTCGGCAGAGCGCCCGACGCGGTGTTTGCGGGCTTCCACCTCTATAACCCCTCGCTCGGCAAGAGCGAGCCGGACGAGCTGGTCGACGCCGTGGGCGAAAAGCTGCGCGGCGACAAGGTCGCGCACTACTTCACGGGCCACTGCACGGGCAAGGAAGCCTATGAAAGATTGAAACGTAAGCTCGGCGACCGCCTCGGCGAAATGCCCGCGGGCTCCGACTTTACCGTGTAAATTTTAGATTTTAGAGAGAAAGAAAGCGAGGACGAATCATGGCCGAGATCACGCCGATGATGAAGCAGTATTTGGAGATCAAGGAACAGAATAAGGATTCGATCCTCTTTTTCCGCTTGGGCGACTTCTACGAGATGTTCAACGAGGATGCTCAGCTCGCCTCGCGCGAGCTCGATTTGACGCTGACGACCCGCGACCGCGGCAAGGCGGCGGAGGATCAGACGCCGATGTGCGGCATTCCCTATCATTCGAGCGACGCCTACATCGCGCGCCTGATCGCCAAGGGCTACAAGGTCGCCATCTGCGAGCAGACCGAGGACCCTGCGCTCGCCAAGGGCCTTGTCAAGCGCGATATCATCCGCGTCATCACGCCCGGCACGGTCATCGACAGCGCATGCCTCGACGACCGGCGCGGCAACTTCCTCTGCGGCATCTTTTTGGACGGGCAGAACGCCGGCGCGGCCTTCTGCGACATGACGACCGGCCACACGCACGTGACCGCTTTTTCGGGCGACGACCGCGCAGAGCACCTGTATAACGAGTTATCCCGTTTCTCCCCCGCCGAGGCGGTGCTGAGCGCGGGTGCTTACGACAACGGTGAGCTGGTCGAATACCTTCGCGATAAGCTGTCCTGCGCGGTCGAGCGCGGCGAGAACCGCTTTGAGCTCAAAGCGTGCGAAAAAGCCATCCGCGCGCAGTTTGGCGAGGAGCGCTTTGCAAGCCTTCCGCGCAACAACCCGGCCGCGTCGCTCGCGCTGGGCGCGCTGCTCTCGTATCTGCACGAGACGCAGAAGACCGATCTTTCCTACATCAAGGACTTAGAATACTACGAGCAGGGCCGCTTCATGGAGCTTGACCTCTCCGCGCGGCGCAATCTGGAGCTGACCGAGACCATCCGCGCCAAGGAAAAGCGCGGGAGCCTCCTCTGGGTGCTCGACAAGACGAAGACCGCCATGGGCGCGCGCAATCTGCGCGCGTGGCTGACGCGCCCGCTGCGCGATGTTGCGGCCATCGAGCGCCGCCTTGGCGCGGTCGAGGCGCTGACGAAGAACACCGTCGCGCGCGAAGAGCTGATTCTATCGCTCTCCGGCATCAGCGACATGGAGCGTCTCATCGGCCGCATTGCCTACGGCACGGCGGGCGGGCGCGACTTTGCGTCGCTGCGCAACTCCATCGAGCGCATCACGGAGGTCAAAGCCCAGCTTACGGCGTTCACGACGGGCAGGCTGCATGAGTTAGACAACGAGCTCGACACGCTCACCGACGTGGCGCAGAGCATCCGCGACACGCTCATCGACGAGCCGCCGTTTTCCGTGCGCGAGGGCGGCTTCATCCGCAAGGGCTTCAATGCCGAGGTCGACCGCCTGCACGAGATTTTGTCGGGCGGCAAGGGGCTTCTCGCCGACATCGAGACGCGCGAGAAGGAAAAGACCGGCATCCGCACGCTGAAGATCGGCTACAACAAGGTCTTCGGCTACTATATCGAGGTCTCGAATTCGTTCAAGGACCTCGTCCCCGACACGTACATCCGCAAGCAGACGCTCGTGAACGGCGAGCGCTACATCACCGAGGAACTCAAAAACCTTGAGCAGGAGATTCTGACCGCGGGAGATCGCGACAAGGCGCTCGAATTTGAAATTTTCACCGCCCTGCGCGAATCCGTCACCGCCGAGAGCGTGCGCATCCAGCGCGCGGCGGGGCTCATCGCCGAGCTCGACACGCTCTGCTCGCTCGCGTCCGTCGCGGTGAACAACAACTATTGCCGTCCGAGCGTGGACGACAGCGGCGTCATCGAAATTCACGACGGCCGCCACCCCGTCGTCGAGCGCGTGCTCAAGGACGCGCTCTTCGTCCCGAACGACACCTATATGGGCGAGCGCGAGGACCGCGCCGCCATCATCACCGGCCCCAACATGGCCGGTAAGTCGACCTACATGCGTCAGGTCGCGCTCATCACGCTCATGGCGCAGATCGGCTCGTTCGTGCCCGCCAAGAGCGCGCGCATCGGCGTGGTCGACCGCATCTTCACGCGTATCGGCGCGAGCGACGACTTAGCCGGCGGTCAGTCGACCTTCATGGTCGAGATGACCGAGGTGAGCGAGATCCTGCATCAGGCGACGCCTCGCTCCCTGCTCATTCTCGACGAGATCGGCCGCGGCACGTCGACGTTCGACGGCATGAGCATCGCGCGCGCGGTGCTCGAATTCTGCGCCGACCCGAAACGCTTAGGTGCCAAGACGCTGTTCGCCACGCACTACCACGAGCTCACGGAGCTTGAGGGCATTCTTCCCGGCGTAAAGAATTACAGCATTTCCATCAAAAAGCGCGGCGACGAGCTCATCTTCCTGCGCAAGATCGTCCCCGGCGGCGCCGACCGCAGCTACGGCATCGAGGTCGCAAAGTTAGCGGGCCTGCCGAACGAGGTCGTCAAGCGCGCGAACGTCATCTTAAAAGAGCTCGAGCAGGGCGGCGCGTATCAGGCAAAGCCGCGCGAGGAGACCGAGCAGGTCAGTCTCGACGCGATCGGCGAGGCTGAGGTGCTCGCGGCCATCCGCCGCGCCCAGCCGGACACGATGTCCCCCATCGAGGCGATGCAGCTCCTCTACGAGCTCAAGCAGAAGCTCTCGTAATTTCCCCGGAAAAGAGGTCTCCCCATGGCAAAAAAGAAAACCGCCTCCGGCGGCATGAACCGCACCGAGCGCGTCGCCGGAACGATCTTCTTCCTTGTTTATCTTCTGGTGATGCCGCTTTTGGCAACAAGAATATTCGACCTTCTGGAGGTCGTGCTCGACACCACCATCAACGATTCCCTGCGCAATGTGCTCTATTACTACACGCTCTTCGCCGTCACGGTGCTGCTCTTCCACTCGTATCTGGCGCACACATCGGGCCGGTTTTTAGACAACCTGAACCGCTCGCTTTCGACGATGCTGCTGGGCCTTCTCGTTTTCTACGGCGCGAACGAGCTTTTGTTCCGCGTGTGCAACGTGCTTTTTAACAGCCGCACGAACCTGAACGACATGACCATCGCCGCGCAGGTGGCCTCCGCCCCGCGCATGACGGCGCTGATCGTCGTGCTGCTCGCGCCGTTTGTGGAGGAGGTGCTCTTCCGCGGCCTCGTGTTCGGGTGTCTCAAAGAAAAGAGCAGAATATTCGCCTATATCCTCTCCTGCGCGCTGTTCGCGTTTTTACACGTGTGGACGGCGGCGGTGTCCAACTGGGACTTAGGCTATCTCATTTTGATGCTGCAATACCTTGTGCCCGGCCTTGTGTTTGCCTGGGCGTATGAGCATTCGGGCACGCTGTGGACGTCGATCCTGCTCCACATGCTCGTCAATGCCCTTTCCCTTTTCACTATCGCTTCCTAAAAGGAGGAAATCAATGCCCCATATTCAGCAATTATCGCCGCATGTCGCCGACCTCATCGCCGCGGGCGAGGTGGTCGAGCGCCCTGCGAGCGTTGTCAAGGAGCTGCTGGAAAATGCCATTGACGCCGGCGCGCAGAGCGTGACGGTGGAGATGAAAAACGGCGGCATGACCTATCTTCGCGTCAGCGATGACGGCTGCGGCATCGCGCCAAGCGAGCTGCCGACGGCTTTTCTGCGCCACGCGACGAGCAAGCTGCGCACGGCGGAGGATTTGGCTGCCATCGGCACGCTGGGCTTTCGCGGCGAGGCGCTCGCGGCGATCTCTTCCGTTTCTCGGCTCGACATTTTCTCGCGCGAGCGCGGCGCGCTCAGCGGAGCAAAGCTCCACTTAGAGGGCGGCGTCCCCGGCACGGTCGAGGACGCGGGCTGCCCCGAGGGGACGAGCATCATCGTGCGCGACCTCTTCTACAACACGCCTGCGCGCTTAAAGTTTATGAAGCGCGACAGCGCGGAGGCCACGGCCATCGCGGGCCTTGTCGGCCACCTTGCGCTCTCGCATCCGGAGGTGTCGTTCAAGCTCATCAAGGACGGCACGCAGACGCTTTTGACCCCCGGCGACGGCGCGCTGCGCTCCGCCATTTACGCCTCTCTCGGGCGTGAGTTCACGCTCTCGCTCCTTGAGGTCAAGGGCGCGGACGGCGACATGGGCGTCACGGGCTTTGTGACCTCGCCCATCGCCTCGCGCGGCACGCGCGGCATGCAGACGTTTTTCGTCAACGGGCGGCTCGTCAAATCCCAGCTTCTCACCGCCGCGCTCGAAGAAGCGTACTCCAACCGCATGATGAAGGGCAAGTTCCCCGGCTGCGTGCTGCTCGTCGAGCTGCCGCGCGACATGGTGGATGTGAACGTCCACCCTGCCAAGACCATCGTGAAGTTCGTGGGCGAAAAGCGCGTGTTTGATCTCGTTTACCACGCGGTCATGGCCGCGCTCGACAAGCGCGAGGAGGCCGAGCGCCCCCAGCCGAAGCCCGCGTCTCAAGTACAGAATCCGCGCGGCGATTTCTTCGCCAACATGACCTCGCAGCAGTACCGCGAGAGCCGGAAGACGGCGGAAAAGCCCGCCTATACACCTGCCGGTGCGCGTCCCGTATCCGCGCCGCAGAGCGCGCCGGTGAAGCCCGCGCCCGCCCCGCAGTGGCAGACGAGAGTGCCCGCCATCGACACGCAGAGCGGCGGCAAGGCGGCGCTTTCCGACTATGTGCGCCATGAAACACCCGCGTCCGCGCCAGTACTGTCAGCACAGCAGTCACAGCCTGTGGAAAAGTCTGTCCATTCTGTGGAAAACCATGACGACGAGGTCGTCACGCTGCCGATGCCGGAGGAAGACACCCGCCCCGTCGTGACCGGCCCGATCATCGGACCGGCGGCGGAGACTGCGGCAGAGTCCGAGCCGGAAGCGCCCGCCGTCCCCGTGTTTGCCCCTGCGAAGCAGGAAGAGCCCGAGATCGAGCAGACGACGTTCGTTCCCCCGTCCGCCGCGCCGTGGCGCATCGCGGGCGAGGTGCTCGACACCTACATCGTCTGCGAGGACGAGGATAAAAACGTCTGGCTCATCGACAAGCACGCCGCGCACGAGCGCGTGAATTTCGACCGCATGAAGGCCAACCAGGAGCCACTGATGTGCCAGGCCCTGCTCGCTCCCCTCGTGGCGGAGTTCGCCGCCGAGGAGTACAGCGCGCTTGCGGCGAATTTGGAGCTTTTGCGCGAATTCGGCTTTGAGTGCGAGGAGTTCGGCGGCGGGAGCCTGATCCTGCGCGCCATCCCCGCAGATATCGACAGCGGCGACGCCATCCCCGCGCTCGAAGAGCTTGCCGACAAGCTCGTCACCGCCCACACCGTCGACCCCGCCGCCGCGCGCGACGCGCTGCTGCACACGATGGCCTGCAAGGCGGCCATCAAGGGTGGATGGAAGAGCGATTTAAGCGAGCTGCGCGTGCTCGTCGACAAGGTGCAGAGCGGCGAGGTGCAGTTCTGCCCGCACGGACGGCCCGTGAAAGCCAAGCTCACGAAGTACGAGCTCGAAAAAATGTTCAAGCGCGCGTGAGCGCAGGAGGGAGAAGATGAAACTCGTATGCGTCGTCGGCCCGACGGGCTGCGGCAAAACGTGGCTCGGTGTCGAGCTTGCGAAAATGCTCGGCGGCGAGGTCGTCTCCTGCGACTCGATGCAGATCTACCGCGGCATGCTCATCGGTACCGCCGCGCCGACGGCGGAGGAGATGCAGGGCATTCCGCATCACATGGTCGGCGTCGCCGACCCGCGGGAAAACTACTCCGTTGCCCGCTATGCGGACGACGCGGCGAAGTGCGTCGACGATATCCTCTCGCGCGGGAAGCAGCCCGTCATCGTCGGCGGCACGGGGCTTTACCTCAATGCCCTGCTCGCCGGTCACGGCTTCGCCGGCGGTGACAAGGACGGCAGATACCGCGCGGAGTTGGAATCCCGCTGGGACAAGGAGGGCGGCGAGGCGATGTTCGCCGAGCTCCGACGCATCGACCCCGAGACCGCCGGAAATCTCCATTTGAACGACAAAAAGCGCATCCTCCGCGCGCTCGAGGTCTACTACGAGACCGGCAAGACCATGGCACAGCACAACGCGGAGACGAAACTCATCCCCCCGCGCTACGATTCCGTGCGCATCGGTCTTGCCTATGAGGATCGGGACGACATGAAGCGCGCCATCGACCTCCGCGTCGACAAAATGGTCGAGGCGGGGCTTTTCGACGAGGTCAGAGCGCTGCTCGATTCCGGACTTCCCTGCGACGTGACGGCCATGCAGGCCATCGGGTATAAGGAGACGCTTGCCTACTTGGACGGCGAGGCCGCGCGCGAGGAGGCCATCGACGAGATCAAGCTCCGCTCCCGCCAGTATGCCAAGCGCCAGCTCACGTGGCTGCGGCGCGACCCCAGCATCCACTGGTTTTATTGGAAAAAAACGAGGATTCTCCCCGATTGCCTCGCTTTTTCGACAGAAATTCTCCATACCTATGGCGTATCCTGACTTTAACGCGGACAAGCCGTCCGCAAAAAAGAAAGGAAAGAAAAGCCATGAAAAAAATCGCAAACCTTCAGGACCTATTTCTCCTCTCTGCGCGCCGCAATCGCACGAGCGTGACGGTATTTCTCGTCAACGGCTTCCAGATGCGCGGCGTCATCACGGGCTTTGACAGCTTTGTCGTCATCTTGGAGAGCGACGGCAAGCAGCAGATGCTCTACAAGCACGCGATCTCAACGATCGTGCCCATCGCGGCCATCGACCTCAAAGGCGCGGAGGAAAGCGAGGAGTAAGCACGCCTGATCCGGGAGTGTGCCATGAAATCTACATCCGTTTCCACAAAGATCATCACGATCCTGCTCCTTTTGGCGGTCATCGGGTATTTCGCCGTGCAGGGCTACAACTACTTTGTCAGCCCCGAGACGACGACGCTCGTCTACCGCTATCACAGCGAGCGGTCCATTGCCCTGCGGGGCTGCGTGGTGCGCGACGAGCAGGTCGTGGACTGCAATGAAACGCTCATCGAGCTCAAACACGCCGAGGGCGAGCGCGTGGGCCAGGGCGACACCATCGCCTCCGTCTACCGCTCGGCCGACGCGCTGAACGCCACGCAGCAGCTCGAGACACTGCGCGCGCAGAAAGAGCAGCTTGAGTACGCCAAGAGCGCCTCGAGCGACGCGGCCACCGCGCTGCGTCTGGATACCGACATCCGCGAGCAGATCATCTCCGTGCGCGCGGCCTACGAGTCGGGCGCGTACAGCTCGCTCGACACGCTGATCCCCCAGCTCAAAACGACGGTCTTGAAGCGCGAATACGCCTACAACGGCAGCGATGACTTAACGGCGAAGCTCGACGAGCTGAACGCGCAGATCACCGCGCTCTCGGGCGCGGCGAGCGGCGGCACGACGCGCATCACAGCGCCCGTGTCGGGGACTTACAGCGCCGTGGCCGACGGGTACGAGAGCGTGCTGACGCCGGAGGTCCTTGAGACGATGACGCCCTCGCAGCTTTCGTCCGCCGCGCCGCAGAGCGTTTCGACCACGGTGGGCAAGCTCATTCAGGGCAGCGCGTGGTACTTCGCCGCGAACGTGAACGAGAAGGACGCCGCGTCCCTGAAGGAGAACAGCAGGCTGACGCTCCGCATGGCGTCGGGCGTCGACTTTGACCTGCCCGTCACGCTCACGCGCATCAGCGCCGCGGAGAACGGCAAATGCCTGATCGTGCTCAAGAGCACGCGGTACTTATCCTACATGACGCTGCTGCGCGAGCAGAACGCCGAGCTCATCATCAGCGCATACGACGGCCTGCGCGTGCCGAAAAACGCGCTGCGCGTGGATGAAAACGGCGTGTCAGGCGTTTACTGCCTCGTCGGGCGCGTGGCGTACTTCAAGCCTGTGAGCATCGTCTATCAGGGCAGCGACTACTGTCTGGTGGAGCCCGGCACGATCGAAGCCGCGACGGAGAGCCAAAAGTCCCTTTACACCCTGCGCCCGAACGATGAGGTCATCGTTTCGGCAGGGGAGCTATATAACGGAAAGGTCGTAGATTAGAAATGAGCATTGCTGAAAACATCGCGCGCGTGCGCGCAAACATTGCCGCGGCCGCCAAAGAGGCGGGCCGCAATGTAAGCGAAATTACCCTCGTTGGCGCGAGCAAGATGAACGACGCGGACGCCTGCCGTCAGGCCATCGCCGCGGGCATCGACGTGCTGGGCGAGAACCGCGAGCAGGAGATGACGAAAAAGCTCGCCGAGCACGCCTATGACGGCGCGCCCCTGCACTTTATCGGCCACCTCCAGCGCAACAAGGTGAAAAATGTCGTTGGCAAGGTCGCGATGATCGAATCGGTCGGCTCGCTCGAGCTGCTCTCTGCCATCGACAAGCAGGCCGAGAAGCTGGGCATCGTGCAGGATATCCTGCTTGAGGTGAATATCGGCGGCGAGGAGGCCAAGAGCGGCTTTGCGCCCGAGAGCCTGGAGCAGGCGGCGGAAGAGGCCAAAAAGTGCGCAAATGTCCGCGTGCGCGGCCTCATGTGCATCCCGCCGGTCGCCGAGGGCGAGCACGGCAGCCTGCCCTACTTTGAAAAAGTTCATGCACTTTTTGTTGACATCAATGCCAAGTTGTATGATAATACACTTGATATACTGTCAATGGGCATGAGCGGAGACTACGAGGACGCGGTGCGCGCAGGCGCGACGATGGTGCGCGTCGGCACGGCGATCTTCGGCGCCCGCAATTATACGATTTGATCGAGGAGGTCTTGATACCATGGGTATTTTGGATGATCTGAAAAAGTGGGCTCACCCCTACGAGGATGAGGACGAGGAATATGAAGATGATTTCCCCGATCTGAGAGACCGCGGCGACACGGGCGCCTTTGCCGACCGCCGCAGCGCCGAGCGCAAGGCGGAGGACCGCCGCAACAAGGTCGTGAACATCAACGCGACCACGCAGCTCAAGGTAGTGCTCGTCAAACCCGAGCGCTTTGAAAACGCGAGCGAGATCGCCGACCATCTGAAGGAAAAGCGCACGGTGGTCATCAACCTTGAGTCCACGAACAAGGACATTGCAAGAAGACTGATCGACTTCCTCTCCGGCGTGGCCTACGCGGGCGAGGGCAAGATCAAAAAGGTCGCGGCCAACACGTACATCATCACGCCCTATCATGTGGATATCATGGGCGATCTGATCGACGAGCTGGAAAATAACGGCCTCTACCTGTAAAGAAACGGAGAGTGGGATAGCATGCTGACACCGCAGGAAGTTTCCGGCCGCGCTTTCAGCAAAGCGGCCTTCGGCGGATATAATATGGCGATGGTCGACGAGTTTCTCGACGAGCTGACCGACGATTATACCTCGCTCTATAAAGAAAACGCCGCCCTCAAGGCCAAGCTCAAGGTGCTGGTCGACAAGGTGGAGGAGTACCGCGCGACGGAGGATTCCATGCGCGCCGCCCTCCTGACCGCCCAGCGCATGGCCAACACCATGGTCGAAGAGGCCGAGGAGAAGAAAAAGGCCATGCTCGCCGGCGCGGAGGACGAAGCCCGCGCCAAGATCGGCGCGCTGCAGAGCGATGTCGAGCTCGAGCAGCGCCGATTGAACGCGGCCAAGGCCGCGACGGCGGAATTTTTGCAGAAGACGCGCGAGCTTGCGCAGGCGCAGCTTGCGCTCATCGAGCGCGTGCCCGACCTAACGCCCGAGGAGATCGCGGGCGGCGAAAAGACCGAGCAGAAGACCGAGGCCGATGTGAACGCCATCGAGGAAACGATCCTCGCGTCCTTCCGCCCCGCGGCGGAGGAGGCCGCGCCCGAAAAGGCGCAGGAGACCGCTCCGGCAGAGGAGCAGAGCGCGCCGAAGGCTGAGGAGCCCAAGGAAGAGCCGCTCGAGCCGGACGACAGCCCGTTTGTGGAAACGGCCAGCCATGCCATCCGTCTGGATGACCTCAAGTTCGGCCGCAACTATCACGGAGAAGAGTAACAGCAAAAGGGCGGTTTTGGCCGGCTCCACAGAGGGGCCGGTTTCAGACCGCCCTTTTATTTTTTCTTCGGCCGCAGCGCGGCGAAAAGGAGACGACATGAACAAAAAGCCCATCATCGCCTTTCTCTACGACTTTGACAAGACCCTCTGCACGACCGACATGCAGGACTATACGTTCATCCCCTCGCTCGGCTACACGCCCGGCGAGTTCTGGAGCATCGCGAATTCCTTCGGCTTTGAGAACCGCATGGACGGCCTGCTCGCCTACATGTACACGATGATCGAGGAGTGCCGCAAAAAGGGCATCCGCCTGGACCGCGACTACCTCGTCTCCTGCGGGCATGCGATCGAGCTGTTCCCCGGCGTGCAGGACTGGTTCTCGCGCATCAACGCCTTCGGCGAAACGCTGGGCGTGGAGATCGAGCACTACGTGCTCTCCTCCGGCCTGCGCGAGATCATCGAGGGCAGCGGCGTGAGCCACGAATTTAAGGAAATTTACGCCTGTGAGTTTTTCTACAACGAAGAGGGCCTTGCTTCGTGGCCGAAGCTCGACGTCAACTTCACAAACAAGACCCAGTTTGTCTACCGCATCAACAAGGGAATACTCGACGTCGCGAAGGACAAGGAGCTCAACGCTTCGATGCCCGACGACTCCAAGCGCATCCCGTTCACGAACATGATCTACATCGGCGACGGCCTTTCCGACGTGCCGTGCATGAAGATGATGCGCGCCTACGGCGGGCAGGCGGTGGCCGTGTATCAGGACAGCAACCGCGCGGGCGTGGAGGACCTGCTCGCCAAGGGGCGCGTGGACTTCATCTTCCCCGCGGACTACCGCGACGGGACGCTCTTTGACGAGACGATGAAAAATATCGTCCGCAAGATCGCCATCGCCGACGCGCTGGCCGAGGAAAACCAGCAGCAGCTCCGCTCGCTCGGCCGGAGCGAGGTGCCGCAGCAGGTGGGGCTGTTCTGATGGTCAATTTGCGCTGCCCCGTCTGCGCTGGGGCGCTTGAAAAACGCGCGGGGGCCTATCTCTGCCCGAAAAACCACAGCTTTGACATCGCCAAGAGCGGATACGTCAACCTCTTGCTCAACTCCTCGCAGGGCCACCACGGGGATGACAAGCTCATGGTACGCGCCCGCCGCGACTTTTTGGACAAGGGCTATTACGACCGCTTCATCGCCGCCGTTGCGGACGCCGCGGCGGAGTTCACGCCGCCAGAGGCGACGGTCCTCGACGCAGGCTGCGGCGAGGGGATTTATTCTCTTGCCGTTCTGCGCGCCATCGAAAAAGCGGGCAAGCACGGCGAGCTTTTAGGCGTCGACATTTCGAAGACCGCGCTCCAGTACGCATCGAAGCGCTCGCCGGACTTCACGCTCTGTGTCGCCTCGTGCGCGCACCTGCCGGTCGAAGACGGCAGCGTCGACGAGGTGCTCAATATCTTCTCCCCTTTCGTGCCGGAGGAATTTGCGCGCGTGCTGAAGCCGGGCGGCTATCTTCTGCGCGCCTATCCCCTGCGCGAGCATCTGTGGGAGCTCAAAGCGCTCATCTACGACACGCCGCGCGACAACCCGCCCACGCCGCTTACGACCGAGGGCTTCACGCTCGTCGAAACGCGCGAAGTGCGCGATATCATTCATTTATCCTGTAATGAGGATATTCTATCTTTGTTCCGCATGACGCCGTACTATTATAAGACGGGGGCCAAGGATCAGCAAAAAGCTGAGCAGGCTCAGGAGCTTAGTGTCAAACTGGCGTTTGGGCTGGCGATTTATCAAAGGGATTGATATTCTCCCGCACTATGCGGGAGGGGAGAGCGGCGTGCGCGCCGCGGCACAAAAGGGGGCCATTCTCTTTCACAAAAGAGAATGGCCCCCTTTAGATCCCCCAAGAGAAAGGTTTAGATTGGCAGTTTGGAGCTTGAACAATCTTTGAGCCTCCGGAATGCAGCTGCCTGCGCGCGGCTTTGCCGCGGTTGGCATTGCTATACGATTTGACTTGCTCCTACTATCCGCTGCCGCTCTGCCCATCTTGTAGAAGTGCAAACTAATTTCCGTCTACCGGAGTGCTAATCAATGCGGCGAGCGCAGCAAAGCCGCATCCCGCACGCAGTCTGCCGCCGTTCTACCGTCACTCGCGCCTCACGATAGTAAGGCGCGGTTG
>ERZ837910.372-NODE-372-length-70233-cov-63.793354_pt1 | contig 70233 bp, 66 predicted proteins | sample MGYA00519940_ERZ837910 | MGnify/ENA primary metagenome ERZ837910 (study PRJEB31850, sample SAMEA3708825) | human gut metagenome | biome: human gut; feature: human-associated habitat; material: faeces | place: China | collected 2014 ... | reverse complement strand
TCATGCCTACCGCTTGCAGCACACCGTATTCCTGCTTCTTCGTGGTGATATTGATAATCATGGTGTTTGCCAGATTCATAAACCCATTGAGACCGACAATTGCCATGAACAGATAGCAGCCAAGCTTCATCATGTTTGTGGCTTTGGAAAACGCAAAAACATCCCTGTTTCTTGCGCTTGTGCGTAAAGTATTTTTATTAGTACCACTGATTCTTTTGCTGCCTCTTATATTGCCGGATCCGGTCGTTGCCGTTTACCTTGCAGAGCCGATTACAGATACACTGGCATGTACCGCAACAGTTACAATGTTTGTCAGATATTATCGAAAATACCTGTCATCTTTACAAAAATAACAGTAGATCGTCCATGCGGCTAGATAGAAAAAATCCGCCGCACTCCTGCTGGGAGCGCGGCGGAACTTTCTGGCGGATAGGGTGGGATTCGAACCCACGAGCCGCTTGCGCGACTACCTGATTTCGAGTCTTGTTCGCACTTGGCATTTCCGTGTCTGCTGTGGTCGGTGACGGCAGCTTTGGAAACGGCGAAAGCCCTTGTGCTGCAACGGATTTTGGACGCGCCGACCGGTATTGACCAGCTCCATATCAGAAAAAACCTGAGTTCAAATTGAAATGAGAAATGCCCCAAAACGACCAGCTTTTTGCACGCTGGCAAGAAAATACGCAAGAAGAAAGCCCTTGTCCGGTATGGCTTTGCGAGCGGCCTCCCGGATAAATGCAAGAAAAACCGGCTCAAAACAAATCACACGAAGCACCCTTTCGGACCGAAACACAGAAAGGAGTCTTCGTTATGAAATACGACGCCAAGGAATTCAAAAGATACCCAGAGATTATGAGCAAGGAGCAGATGCGGATCGCCTGTCACATCAGCAAACGGACGGCTCTCTATCTTCTCCAATTCAACCTGATTCCCCACACCTTCACCGGCAAGAAAACCCGCTGCTACGCCATCAAAAAGAGCGATGTGATCGCTTTTATGAACGACCGTGAGGTCAACCCGGAAAAATACATAGCGCCGAAGAACTGGTACAAATACGGAGGCGAAATAGTTCGGCCCTATAAAATTCGCATCCAACCGCCGTGCGCCAAGGACGAGAAGAAGCTCCGGCGCTACTATGAGAGCAAGCTGGCTGCGCTGCCGGATGTGATGGATGTGGCCGCCGCCGTGGACTTCACAGGCTATAACCGACGCACCGTCTGCCAATGGATTCGCGTGGGGAAGCTGAAGGCGCTGTCGCTGCTGCAGAAGTACATGATCCCCAAATGCTATCTCATCGACTGGCTCTGCTCAGACGATTACAACAACACAAACCGAAAATCCCGCCGGCATATCGATATGCTTTGGGAGGCGCAGAAATGGAGAGATTGATGCGGACATTTTCCCTTGTTTTCTCAAAAAGAGGCACAGGGGCATCATTCCCTTGGCGTCTGTTGAAAAAACGCCGATTCTGTGATACTATAATAACAATAAGCCGAGCGTTTGCTGAAGCCACCGAAAAGCCGGGAGGGAACAAAAATGAGCAGTAATTTCCTCAACGATGAAAACAAGGGCGATATCATCATTTACCAGTCTGAAAGCGGCGAGACAAAAATTGATGTCCGGTTTCAGGATGAAACTGTCTGGCTGACACAGGCACAGATGGAGGAGCTTTTCCAATCTTCCCATGCAAATGTGGTTGAGCACATCAAAAACATCTATTCCGAAGGTGAGCTGGACGAAAGTTCAACCTGTCGGAAATTCCGACAAGTTCGCCGCGAGGGAAATCGCAATGTGGAGCGCGAAAGACTATATTATAACCTGGACATGATCATCTCTCTGGGCTATCGCATCAGGTCCTCCATTGCAACGCAGTTCCGCCGCTGGGCTACCGAGCGCTTGAAGGAGTACATGATCAAGGGCTTCGCCATGGATGATGAGCGCCTGAAGAATCTCGGCGGCGGCAGCTATTGCGTTCCTCCGAAAAGGTGATGTACCGTCAGGTCCTCGACCTCTACGCTACTAGCGTGGACTATGACCCCAAAAGCGCCGAGTCGGTGGCTTTTTTCAAAATGGTGCAGAACAAGCTGCACTATGCCGCCCATGGCCATACCGCCGCAGAGGTGATTTTTGAGCGAGCCGATGCCGAAAAGCCATTTATGGGGCTTACCGCATTTTCCGGGGATTTTCCCACGGCGAAGGATATTGCTGTTGCAAAGAACTATCTCTCTGCGGACGAACTGAAGATACTGAACAATCTCGTTTCCGGATATTTTGACTTTGCGGAAATTCAGGCGATGCGCCGCCGGCCCATGTGCATGAGCGATTATGTAGAGAACCTGGACCGCATCCTTGCCTCCACCGGAGAAGCCCTGCTTACCGACGGGGGAACCGTAAGCCACACGCAGGCGATGGAGCAGGCAAAGGCGGAATACAGGAAATATCAGGTGCAGAATCTTTCTCCCGTGGAGGAGGAATATTTGCAGACCATTCGCAGCATCGAGAAGGCGGCAAAAGAGGGCGAAAAACGCTGACTCTGAAATGCCTTCACAGGGAAGTGATCCTCTTTGGGCCGGTATACTGCGGGTATGGATAGGGGCTGTCGTAAATATTCACAGGAGATTGTATATGGGTAACGAACAAGCGGAGATCGATGGCCTCCGCTTGCTTTATATGTTGGCTTCTGTAATTAGTCTGGAATCGATTCCTTGATTAAAGTCGACAATGCGCTTCCTTTTTGATGGTTTATGAGCCCCACGCCAAAGATGCAGACCTACTCTGGGCATGTGGCTTATGTGCGGGATTCACCGGGATCGACAACTACATACAGAAAGAAAATAAGGGCTTATCGGCTGACAGCGCTCTACCATGCGCTGTTGACGATAGGCCCTTATTATCCTGCTGCCGGACTGGCACCGTGAGATATGGCGTTTTACGGTCAAAAGAATGCGTTTCACCGTGAAACGCATTCATGAGGAAAAAACAGATTTCTTTTTGTCTCTCTCAATATATCTCGATATCTCATGTACCGAGGTATCATAAGTTTTGCGGAAAAGATTTATTCCGGCTCTTTTACTAGATATTCAGCCAAATAGGCTGGGACACAGTTGATCCAGAAGGTATACAGCCAGTCGACCTGAATGGTTTTGGAATCCAGATAATACTTTTCAAAATAGCGCGTAATACCACACATGAAGAAACGGAGCACTTCTCTCAATTCCGGCGTTATCGCACCCGGAAAATGGTTCCATTTCAGCAGCCTTACAAGATCCTCAACGCCCTTGTTTTCTATTTCGGAGCGCAGGTCATTCTGCCCGTAATAGGATAGAGCGTTTCCGAAGCCCTTGAGGGTGCCGTTATAAAGAAAGTTGTCCTTGCAGCAAGTAAAAAACGTTTCGAGAGAGTTTCGCTTCCCATCCGTATACCACAGAGGCTCGACAGTTATCCGATAGAGATAGGCAAGCAACTCGTTTTTATCCCGAAAGTGATTGTAAAACGTCCTGCTGCTAAGACCGGAGAGCCCCACGATATCCCCGACAGAAATACTCTCAAAGGAGTTGCTCTCAAGCAATTCCCTCAAAGCCAATGCAAATCTCTCTTTTGTTGATGGCAGAGCTTTCACGGTACCCCCCCAGTTTCTGTTAGCATAATAAAATTTTAACACAGTTTTTGCAGAAATACAAGAAATGAACGATTTGATAACGGCTCAAAACGGGAGAATTAAATTCAGAAAAAAGGATAATTATGAACTAATACAGAAAAGTGGAAGATTGTGAATGTATTTTGCCCCATGTTTGTTTTAAAATTAACACATCAAACGTGTGAGTCATGACGCACAACAAATCAATCAGACAGGAGGTAATTGAATTGGAGACATACAAGAGCAATTACATTCAGAAAAACTACGTGGAAGGCAAGGTCATTATTATCACCGGCGCCTCCAGCGGCTTCGGCAAGCTGACTGCAAAGCGAGCCGCAGAGATGGGCGGCAAGATCGTTCTGGCGGCACGCAGCGAAGAGAAGCTGAAGGAGACCGTGGCGGAGATCAAGGCGGCGGGCGGTGAGGCCAGCTACATCGTAACAGACGTGGCGAAAAAGGACGATGTTTTCGCAATGGCTAAATTCGCGGTAGATACCTACGGCAGGATCGATGTGCTTGTTAACAACGCCGGGACGATGCCGCTGGCCTTTTTCAGTGAGCATGAGCAGGCGCTGGACAAATGGGAACAGTGCATCGACATCAGCATCAAGGGCACTATTTTCGGCATCTCCGCCGTCTATGACCAGATGATCAAGCAGGGACAGGGACAGGTGATTAATGTCTCCTCCATCTACGCCAACTTCCCCGTTGCGGGCGCAGGCGTGTATCAGGTCGCAAAGATGGGCGTGCAGTATCTGGCGGAATCTCTGCGCAGCGAGTGTCAGGGCAAAATCAAGGTCACGACCATTAAGCCCACCGGCTTTATGAAGACCAACCTTTCCAGCAGCGTGGTCGATCAGATGGCAATGATGCCCGCAGTGGCAGGCCCCCTTGAAATCCTCAGCAACTGGGTAGAAGAGGCTCCGCTGCGTCCCGATTTCCATGACATCAACAGCATGACCTACAACGATCCTGATCCACAGGTCTTGGCGGACAATATTATTTATGCCATCAATCAGCCTTGGGGTGTCAGCATCGGTGATCTGACCGTGCGCGCTTCAGGCGAATCCTTTGTCATTTGATTAGGAGGTGTTTCGATGAACAGCTATAGAACCGAAAACTACATAAAAGACAAGGTCATTGTCATCACCGGCGCTTCCAGCGGTTTCGGCAAAGAGACCGCAAAGAAGGCCGCCGAGTTGGGCGGAAAGGTCGTTCTGGCCGCGCGGCGTGAGGAATTGCTCCGGGAAATTACGCAGGAGATCCGTGAAAGCGGCGGCGAGGCTTCCTACATCAAGACCGATGTTCGTGTGAAAGATCAGGTCAATGCCATGGCGAAGTTCGCCGTGGACACCTACGGACGCATTGATGTGCTGGTCAATGATGCCGGCACAATGCCGCTTGCCTATTACAGCGAACACGCAATTGCCATGGAAGCATGGGAGCAAAGCATTGCTACCGCGATCAATGGTACACTGTACGGCATCGCGGCGGTCTATGACCAGATGATTGAGCAGGGGCAGGGACATATCGTGAACATTTCCTCCATCCTCGGCAACTATCCCGTGAGCGGTTGCGGGGTCTATAATGTGACAAAGGCCGCCGTCAGAATGCTGGGCGACAGCCTGCGCGTAGAATCCCGCGGGAAAATCAAAGTTACCAACATCAAGCCCACATCCGTGGCAAATACGGGTCTGGTCTCTACAGAAGTAGATTATAATGCAGGTCTGTCCGGCATTTACGGGAAAATCATTGACGCATTTATGGGGTTGGCGATCCCCGATCGTCTTGACACGGAGAGCATCCATTGCTTTGACTTTTCTCCGTCTATTCTGGCGGACAACATCATTTACGCCATTGACCAGCCTTGGGGCGTGAATATCAGTGAGCTGACTGTCCGCGCTTCCGGTGAAGCCATGTTTGTATAAGGAGGTCACATCATGAGCCATAAATTTTTGGAGCCTATTAAAATCGGTAATCAGACCGTGAAAAACAGAGTGATGTTCCTTGCGATGGCAAAGAATATTTCTAATTTCGACGACAGCGTATCCGCAAAAGACATCGCCTATGTGGAATCGGTCGCCGCGGGCGGCGTGGGGCTTCTTGTTCCCGGCGCAATGATCGTAGACCCGGAGTGGCCTTCTGTGCTGCCCTTGCAGCCGGGCATTTATGATGACCGCTTTATCCCCGGGCTTCGCAGGCTGGTGCTTGCTGCCCATAAGTACGACGCAAAGATCCTGTTCCAGCTTTGGCATCCCGGCGCAACCAACTATTCCGGCATTGATCCGAAGACTGTGGACGAGCTGACGAAGGACGAGATCCACGCCATTCAGGACAAGTTTGTGGCCGCTGCCAAGCGTGCTATGGCCGCCGGTGCGGACGGCATCGAGTTCCAAACCTGTCATGGCTATCTGGCCTGCCAGTTCATTTCTCCTCTGTTCAATCACCGCACTGATGAGTACGGCTGGAATAAGGTAGAGGATCGCACCCGTTTTGCCACGGAGATTTTGACCCGCATCCGCAAGGTCATCGGACCGGATAAAATCATCTCCGTGAAAATGCAGGGCTTTGACTACCCCAAGAGTGAAGGTCCCAACGGCAACGACGGAATCACGCCGGAACAGGCCGCCGAGGTCGCTCCCTATCTGGAAAAGGCCGGTGCGGATATGATTGCAGTGTCCGCCGGCGGCACAATATATCATCAGGACGATATTATGTCCGGCGATGTGCATCGTGCCGAAGGCTGGAAGGTTCCTGCTGCTACCATGGTCAAGAATGCTGTTTCCGTTCCCGTAGTAGCTACCGGCAGCATCCGTCACCCGGATTTCGTGGATCAGATCATCAATGACGGCAAGTGCGACATGGTCGGCATGGGCCGCGGCATTCTGGCTGAGCGCGAATGGGTAAAGAAGTGTGCCGAAGGTCGCGAGGATGAGCTTCGCTACTGCATCTCCTGCATGAATTGCTTCAATGTCAATCCGTTCAGCTATGAGCAGACGAACTGCTCCGTGAACCCCTTTGCCCTGCGCGAAGGCTCCAAGCGCCCCATCGTTCAGGACGGGGACGGCCGTCTGGTGGCGGTCATCGGCGCAGGCCCCGCGGGCATGGAAGCTGCGGTCACGCTCAAACAGCGCGGCTTTGACGTGGTGGTGTTCGACAAACGCGATGAGATCGGCGGTAACCTCCATGTTGCAAAGAAGCCCCCCTTCAAGGGCAAATTTGAGTGGGCTATCGACTATTATAAGTCCATGGCAAAGAAGCTGAATATCACGATGAAGCTGGGGAAGGAGGTCACGGCGCAGGAGGTTCTGGCTCTCAAACCCCATTCCATTCTGGTTGCAACCGGCAGCAACGTCATTTCCATCCCACTCGAGGGGCTGGATCAGGTACAGACGGTTCAGGCGCACGACGTGCTTGCCAACGACATGCAGTTTGCAAACAAGAAGGTCGTTGTCATCGGCGGTGGCATTACCGGGCTGGAGACTGCGCTGTATATCAACCGTCAGGGCACTAATCAGGTTTCCGTGGTGGATATGCTGCCCGAATGGCCGGTGGATATGCTGGATATGCGCTATCAGAACGAAGCGCTGCTGGAGGTCCGCCACTGCAACGATCAGGGTGTTGCCCTATTTTATAATAACAAGGTTGTGAAATTTGCCGACGGCAAGCTGTTCATTGAGAGCACCAAGGACGGCGAGGTGAAGGAGCTTCCCGCAGACGTGATCGTTCTGTCCGTGGGCGTGAAGCCCAACGACGCACTGTGGCAGGAGCTGCTTGCTTCCGGCCATCCCAGCGTCTGGAAGGCGGGCGATGCCATCGCCACCGGCAAGATAAACAAAGCCGTCCTCCACGGCAGCAAGTTCGGCTACAGCCTGAACTGAAGCATAGTAAGGCGCTGTTCTTGCACACCCTTTAAAAAGATGCGATAATCAACATGGCAATGCCCGGCTCCAAAACAGAGCCGGGCATTGTGCTGCATATTGCTTTACCGGCTTTTACGGTAAGCCGGAGCGACGTCGTATAAAATCTCCATATCCTTTCTGGTTTTCTCCCGATAGGAAAAAGCCCCTTTTCTCCGGCACCATTCATATTGAGCGGAGATCGCGACCTGAATCCCCAATGAAACAAGCTCAGCTGCGTTTCCCTTGTTTCGGATAATACCGGATTTCTGACAGTTCCCGATGAGCTTGACAAACCAGTCGTTGAAGACATAAACGGCGTCCATAATGCCGATGGAACGCTCCAACTCCGCTTTCAGCAACTCCAGCATAAGCTGGTAACCGCCGCGTTCAGACAGCTCCACGTAATAATTGAACAGAATCATGACCCGCTCAAAGTCATTTTCTGCGGCGATAAAGGAGGAGAAGTCTTCTTTAAACTGGTTCTGAAAGTCATTGAGAATAAAGCCGATGATCTGATCCTTATTGGAAAAAATCGAATAGAAGGTCACACGGGAGACACCGGCCTGCTCACAGATGCTGTTAACGGAGACAGACTCGTAACCCTTTTTACGAAATAATTCCATTGCCGTATCGGCAATCAAACTTGCCGTTTGGTGTTTGCCGGTCATCTTTGTCCCTTCTTTTCAAAAAATCTATGCTTACATTTTAGCATATTTGTAAAGCTGTTTCAAGCACAATGAAATTCTTCGTATGCAAAACACATACATGGTTTTTGTGACAATTTTAGAATACTTTTCGCCGATATTGACATTTTTCGGCGATAATCTAAAATGAAAACAGCTTAGACATTTAATTAACAAATCAAGGAGGAAAAAGAGAAGTGGCACTGCTGAACTACAAGAAAGGAAAGACCGTGTCCTTTCAGGGGAAGGGAGAAAAAGCAAAACCCGTTTCCCTCGCCCAGTACATTATGCACTATGCCTACGGGGCGAGTGAGCCGACCATCCTGAAGACCGGCGATATCTTGATGCGCGGCTATGAGGGAGCGACGACGGAGGAGAAGCGGGAGTTTTATAAAAAGCTGATGGCTAAAATGGAGAACACCTCCAAGACCGGCAACTACTTTCTCCCGCATGGCATTATCCTAAGCCAAAAGGCTGCCGAAAACGTCATAGACTTTGTCTATACAGTAGAAGTCGGCGCAGGTGCGCACGTTTCCGCAGGCCCCTGTATCTGCGAGGTGGCGCTCAAGAAGTATCCGGAGGGCGTGACAGAGCCGGAGATCAAGGATCTCACACTCTATTACGGCGCGGACATCTATGAGAACCTGCCGCTCGGTCATCATCCTGTGACAAAGGAGGAGGCAAAGGAGATCCTTGCCGACATGCACAAAAAGGGCTATGTCCACAATGTCCTTTACATGTTCGGCAAAAAGTCCGGTGCGTTTGTCATGTGCAACTGTGACAGGGAGGTGTGCGCGGTCGTCAAGGGGACGCGCATCCTCGGGCCGGGGATCAACTGCGAAAAAGGCCCGGAGGTGATCAAGCGCGACAGAAGCAAATGTCTGGGCGCGCAGGAGTGCGGAATGTGCGTGAAGCGCTGCCCCTTCGGCGCAAATAAGATCAAGGACGGCATGGTCATTTTTGACAAGGAAAAGTGCATGGGATGCGAGCTGTGCGTCGCCACCTGCAAGGGCTGCGCCCGGGAGCTGGAGGAGCGCAAGGATTATGGCTATGATGAAGTAATGCATAGGGAGCTGCTGCTGGCCGGAAAGTACGGAAGACCCGAGCTGGACACGGTCACCCTTGAAGATAACAACAGGGAGGAATAAAAAATGGACTATTCAATGCTTCTCTCGCCGATGAAGATCGGCAATCTGGAAATCAAAAACCGCACGGTCATGACCGCCGCCGAGTTCAGCATGGGTCAGGCCAACGGCAAGCCCACGGAAAAGCTCATGGACTACTATGAGGAGCGGGCCAAGGGTGGCGTGGGACTGATCATCCCGGGGATCTGCCGCGTCAACGACATGTACGCGACATCTTCCTTTACCCAGCTTGCGATGAGCCATGACTACCATATCGAGCCGATGCGCGAATTCGTGGGGAGAATCCACAGGCACGGCGCGAAACTCGGCATCCAGCTGCACCACCCCGGCCGTCAGGGCTATGCCAGCAGCGTGAATTCCCTTCCGATGATCCTGCCGCTGGTGGAGAAAAAGCCGGAAATTATGGAGATGCTCTACAAGGCGACGCCTACGATGATGGCGCTGGAGGAGAAGGGAATCTGCCAGCCGGTCGCCGCCCCGTCCGTTTGTGAGCGCAGCTATCATGTCCCAAGCCCGATGCGCGCGATGACAAAGTTCGAGGTCAAGAGAACGATTCAGGATTTCATCGACGCAGCGGTCCGCTGCAAAAAGGCAGGCGTTGACCTCGTGGAGCTGCACGCGGCCCACGGCTATCTGATCCAGCAGTTCCTTTCCCCAAACACCAATCACCGCAAGGATGAGTACGGCGGGAGCTTTGATAACCGCCTGCGCTTTATCAGCGAAATCATCACCGGCATTAAGGCCGCCTGCGGAAAGGACTATCCGCTGATGGTGCGCCTGTCTGCCGACGAGATGTATGACCGGATCGGTAAGCCCGGAAAGGGCTATGATCTGGAGGAAGGAAAGCGGATCGCAAAACGGCTGGAAGAGCTGGGTGTTGACGCGATCAACGTATCCTCCGCCTGCTATGATACTTACAATTATTGGCTTGAGCCCACGTCCTTTGAGCCGGGCTGGCGGGCCTATCTGGCAAAGGCGATCAAGGAGACCGTCAAAATCCCTGTGTGCGCGGCCAACTTCATGCGCTCTCCCGATCAGGCGGAGCGGCAGCTTGAGGAGGGAGTGCAGGACTTTATCGGCTCCGCCCGCACCTTTATCTGCGACCCCTACTGGGTGAAGAAGACGGAGGAGGGACGCACCAACGAGATCAAGCGCTGCATCGGCTGCCTCAACTGCATCGAGAGCTTCACCTACGGGGCATTGAGCGGAAAGAACGGCGAATGCGCGCTCAATCCCGCGGTCGGACAGGAGCGGTTTTTCGCCAACATGCCGAAGGACGGCGAGGGGCGCAGGGTCGTTGTTGTCGGCGCAGGCCCCGCCGGTTTGATGGCGGCGGAGATCATGGCGAGGCGCGGCTTTGCCGTGACCGTTTTTGAGAAAGAAGAGAAGGCCGGAGGACAGGTGAAGACCGCCTCGACCTGCCTGCTCAAAGGTAAGCTCTACTGGTCGATCGAAGACCTGATGGCAAACGTGGAGAAGCTCGGCGTAGAGGTAAAGCTCGGCACGGAGGCCACGGAAAAGGCCATCGCCAAACTCAAGCCCTATGCCGTCGTCATCGCGACGGGCGGCGTCCCGGTAAGACCGCGCTCAATCAAGGGCATCGACCTGCCCAATGTCTGCACTGCGCCGGAGATCATTATGGGTGAGAAGAAGATCAGCGGCAAGATCGTCGCGGTGATCGGCAGCGGCATGACGGGGCTTGAAACAACGGAGATCCTCAACGAGAGCGGAAACCATGTGGTCGTCGTTGAGATGGCGGAGGAGATCGCACCGGGTACTTGGTTCCAGCTGAAGGATGACGAGCTGAGCCGGATTCAGAAATACGACACGGAGTTTATGCCGGGCAAGCGCCTGATGAAGATTACGGAGGACAGCGTGATCCTCGAGGACGTCAGAACCAGTATGCTGACCACGGTGACGGTTGACGAGGTCGTCTTGTCTCTGGGCGTCCGCCCGGTAAACGCGCTGGCAAAGGCGCTTGAAAATCAGTACCCGTATGTGGTAACGGTCGGAGACGCGTGCAAGAGCGGGAGGATCGCGGATGCGGTACACAGCGCGTATGACGCGGTCATGCGCATTAAGTAAGGAAAGAGGGGTTTGAAATGAAGAAAACATATAAGGCGCTTCTCTGCGGCGCGGCGGCTGTCGCGGCGGTCGGTATCGCATACGCAATGGACGAGCGCTTCTTTGAAAAGGCAAAGGATAAGCTTACGGTATTCAAGTGCCGCGCGAACAGCAAAATCATGGAGCAGGCGCTCCCGCTTACGGACGCCATGTTCCCCGGCCCGAAGGTGGTAAGCGGAGCGGACAGCGCAAAGAAGATCCCGGAGATACTCAAAGAGCTGAACGTGAACAAGGTCATGATCGTGACCGGCCCAACCGTCGGCAGAACCATTGTCCCGCCCATCGCGGAAAATCTTGAGCGCCATGGTATTGGCTACACGATCTATGATCAGGTGGAGGCAAACCCCTCGGTGAAGACGGTGGAGGCGATCCGTGCGCAGTATCTGGAAAACGGCTGCGACGGCTTCCTCGCGATCGGGGGCGGCTCCCCCATGGACGCCGCCAAGGCGGCAGCGGCGCGCGTTGCCAAGCCCAATACGCCGATCGGGAAGATGGCGGGCCTGATGAAGGTCATGATAAAGGTCGCTCCGATCGTTGCCGTCCCCACCACGTCCGGCACGGGCAGCGAGGTCACAATGGGCGCTGTGATCTCCGATCATGACGAGCGCCACAAGTACGCGATCATGGATCCCAACCTCGTCCCCAAATATGCCGTTCTCGACCCGAAGCTGACGGTGTCCATGCCGAAATTCGTCACCGCGACGACGGGTATCGACGCGCTGACCCATGCGGTAGAGAGCTATGTCACGTGGGCGTATAACAACAACGCCAGCAACCGCAATGCGGAGGAAGCGGTGGTAAAGATATTCAGAAATCTCAAGCGCGCCTATGAGGACGGGAACGATCTGGAGGCCCGCGAGGCCATGCTCATCGCCTCCTATAAGGCAGGGCTTGCCTTCAACCACACCGGCGTCGGGTATGTTCACGCGATTGCCCACGCAATGGGCGGCATCTATAACACCGCGCACGGGCTCGCGAACGCGGTCATCATGCCGATTGTTCTGGAGGACTACGGCACGGCAGTCCATCCCCAGCTTGCGCATCTTGCGGAGATTACCGGCGTGAAGACGACCGGCAGCGACGCAGAGAAGGCAAACGCCTTTATTGCTGCGATCCGTCAGATGAACAGGGAGATGGGGCTTCCCACGGGCTTTGACTTCATCGAGCAGAAGGACTTCCCGCAGATCATCAAGTGGGCGCTGGCAGAGGGCAACGGAACCTATCCCGTGCCGGTAATCTACAATGAGGCGCGCATGAGGCATGTCCTCAACCGCATCGTTCTGGAAGCCTGAACATGCACGAGCTGGGTCTGATTATAGACGTCGTCGAGAAGGTTGACCGGATCGCCGAAGAACAGAACCTTAAGAAAATTGATAAGGTGGTTCTTCAGGTGGGCGAAGCGTTTTCCGTTGTCCCGCAGATGATGAAAGCTGTGTACAGGCGTTCCATACCGGGGACCCGGCTGGAAGGCTCCGCACTGGAGATTGAAATCATAGAAGCCTCAGCAAAGTGCCGGAACTGCGGAAGCGTCTTTAATCCCTTCACCTGCGACGCACAGTGCCCCTGTTGTCAGGAGAGCGAATATACCGTGCTCTCCGGGAAAGAGTTCTTAATTAAAGAGATACTGGCTTGTTAGCCGAAGCTCCCCGGGCAGGCCGCTCGGGGAGCTTTGCAAAAAGGAGGACAAGATTGTTATGGAAAATTATCGAGTGATAGAGATCAAGCAGAGCGTATTTGCGGACAATGATCAGGACGCAAACAGGCTCAGGCAGGAGCTGAAGGAGAACAAGACCTTCCTACTGAATTTGATGTCATCCCCAGGCAGCGGCAAGACAACAACATTGAAGCAAACGATTTCCCGCATGAAGAATAAGTACCGTATGGCGGTTATGGAGGCGGATATCGACTCGGACGTGGACGCTGCGGCTATTGCGGATACGGGGATCAGGACGATTCAGCTCCACACCGGCGGCATGTGTCACCTTGACGCCGACATGACCCGGCAGGGATTGAGAAGCATGGGAATCCAGAATGTGGATATTGCCATCCTTGAAAATGTGGGAAATCTTGTGTGCCCCGCGGAATTTGATACGGGCGCGGTAAAGAACGCCATGATCCTTTCCGTGCCTGAGGGGCATGACAAGCCGCTGAAATACCCGCTTATTTTTCAGGTCTGCGACGCACTTATCATCAACAAAATTGACGTTCTGCCATATTTTGATTTTGATTTGGAAAAGGTTATTTCTTATGCGCATATGAGAAATCCGGAGTTAAAGATATTTCCCATTTCCGCAAAGACCGGCGAAGGGGTCGACACATGGTGCGAGTGGCTCAGTCAAGAAGTGAATCTATGGAAAAGTAAATAGGAAACGAATTGATTTCTGCACTTGCTCAGTTTTGAACAAGTGCATTTTTTATTCAAGTGCAAATGCCTATTGAATCGGTTTATACTAGACACTCGTAAAAAGGTTTAATTATAAACCTTTGGAATACCGGCAGATCTGCGATGTAATTGGAATTCGGTTTACCCGTGTGGTCAAGACAGCTTTCTGGATTAAAAGACTTAGAAACACCGATTACCCAACTGTAATTGTGCTTGATTTTTTGAAGTGTTCTCAAATCTTCTCGCCCAGATTTCATAATCTTATATTCAAGGGAACCATCCTTAGGCAAGTAGGCATCTTGCCCCAAACGCTTGTCTCTGACCAGCTCAGCAAACATCCGTTTTTCCGCTTCAACCATATAGTCTTGTATAACGCCGACGGTCAAGTTCTCAAGTTTGGTACCGGGAGATGGACGGTAAACCAATCGAATCATAACTATACTTATATGTGTGGTAGCTTTTCCCCTTGGTTTCCTTTTCGATGATCTCCATTACTTTGGGCATTATCCTTGCCTCCTCAACTATCCATTATTGATAACACTTGCTTAGTAGCTGTGGATAATAGCTATATGCTATGGCTTAAATTATAAGCGAGTTTTTTTGTTTTTTTAATTCTATACCCACCAGTACAACAGATAGCACAAACGCTGAAAAATCAGCAACAGGCCCCGCTAGCAATACTCCCATAATTCCGAAACGAAGCGGGAGCAGCAGGGTAAGCGGAATCAAGAAAAAGGTCTGCCTTGTTAATGCCAACAGAGCACCTCTTAACGATTTTCCTATTGCGGTAAAAAAGCTGGAAGAAAGCAACTGCACACCATTTACCAACACCATGAAAAGATAGGTACGCATGAACAAAACAGCAAATTCAAAATACAGCTCGTCCCCGTCTCCGAATAGTGAAATGATAGATTGCGGGAAAAATTGAAATGCGATAAAAGCAATAGTGGAAACAACAAGATTCCACTTTACTGCAAGCATGTAAGCCTCCCGTACCCGATGATATTGCCCTGCTCCATAGTTGAAACCGATAATCGGCTGTGTCCCTTGCGAGATTCCTACAACAATCGCAAGGATTATGGCATTTGTTTTCATAACAATTCCGCAAGCTGCCAAGGGAATATCCGTTCCATATTTTGTTAATGCGCCGTAATAAGTCAACGAATTGTACTGAATGATTTGAATCACGGTAACTGCAATCTGGTTTGAGCTGCTGCTTATCCCCATGCTGCAAATTTTCAGGCTTTCTTTAATGTCCAATAAAAACGACTCTTTTTCAAAATGGATTGTTTGGAAACGCCATAGATAACGGAGTGCGAGTATGAAAGAAAAAATTTGCCCAATAACCGTTGCCCAAGCTCCGCCGGCAATTCCCCAATCGCAAACAAAAATAAAAATGGGGTCAAGAATGGTATTGATAATAGCTCCCACAACCATGCAGACCATTGAATACTTTGGTTTTCCATCTGCTCGAATCAAATTGCACATACCATTCGTTACAATGAGAAACGGCATTCCAATCAATGTTATGCTGGCATACTGCTTTGCATATGGAAATACATCTGTCGTTGCCCCAAATGCCTTTAGGAGCAAAGACAGAAAAGTTTCTCCAACCAGCAAATAAATAATTCCGAAAATTCCCATCAGAACAATACCATTTCCCGCTGCTTTGGCTGCAGCTTTCGGCTCTTTGCGTCCAAGACAGAGAGAAACACGGGAAGCACTGCCAATTCCGACCAGTAGTGCAATGGCAAGGCAGATGGTAGAAAACGGGTAGGCAACATTGGTTGCTGCATTTCCCAAATAACCGACCCCTTGACCAATAAAAATCTGATCCACAATATTGTAGATTGAGCCGACAAGAGACGCCACAATACTGGGAACAGCAAAATTTTTCAACAGCTTTGAAATTTTTTCATAGCCCAGAGGATTTTCAGTCATTGAACTCCTCCCCCTTTTTCTCTATATGGAGTTCCGATGTGATATTTCTGCCCGCCTGTATTAAGAAATCCATAAAAAGGTTCTGCTCGGATTCGCTCATACCCTGAAATAAAAGAGCTTCTGTCTTTTCGCATATCATCTGTATCTCGTCAATAATAGACAATGCTCTTTCTGTAGGATACAATTTACATGTCCGCTTATCCTTATCATTGGGAGAACGTGTAATCATTCCCTGCTTTTCCAATGTCGCAACCGTCCGTACAATATTGCTTGGATGAACATAGAACATATCCATTAAAGAATCCTGTAAAATGCCAGGCGAACGACAGATTTTGATTAAGAACATATATTGACTGTTGTTGATTCCAAAGGGGGCAAGCTGTTTGTCCAAATAGATTTTGTAAAATCGGTCTGTTACGGAAAGCCATTTTAATAGTTGCATAGATATATACCTCCAATCAGAACGTATTATGCATCAATATGCGTGCGCACGCAAGTATTTTTTCTGCCAACAAATATTTCCAAATTAAGGTATTGAATCCTTATCGTGTTTTTGTAGATAGGTATGAGAGGGATTCCGTAGTAGTCGGCATTGTGGGAATGTGTATAACTGGCTGTCTTATGGAGTTATCCATGATTCCATAGCCTGTTATGCACATTTCCACAATGCTTGTCTTTTGGTCTTTGTTTTCTTTGGTTCGGAATAGTGTGGTGCTGGCGGTCTATCTCTTGTTTTCGGTTGCTTGCTTCTTTACCGTACATGAGCATTATCTCCGGGGATGCAGCAGCAGATCACAAGCGGATACCGAAAAGGTTTCTGCACTCAAAGTACCGGAAAAGCCCCTGCCGCCTTCCTCGATCCTCACGCTCTCTGCAGATGCAGAAATTGAAACGCCTGCGTCCATTGAAGATACCAACTGGTATGAGCTGCAGAATGCTTTCCGGACAAAAAAATCCTTACCGGAACTCTTGGCGGTATTGAAAAACTAGAAACCGGCGGAACGATTGCGATTGTCTATTATAAAGAGCAGCGCATTGTGATTCCCTTGTCGGAAATGATGATAAACCTAAAAGAAGATGCCTCTTCAAACTACGGTGACATCATTAACCGCCAGAATAAGATTCTCGGCAATATGCTTGGATCCGAAATTGATTTTCTCATTAAAGGAATTGACAATAAAACCAGGTCCGTTGCTGCCAGCAGAAAAGATGCCATGCTTAAGAAACGGCAGATCTTCTATCTTCCTGATGCCAACGGAGTATCCCGGGTCTGCGAAGGCCGTATCGTGCAAGCAAGAGTCCTTGCGGTCGCAGAAAAGACCGCGCGTGTGGAGATCTTCGGTGTCGAATATTCGATTTCTGCAAGAGACCTCTCCTACGACTGGATGGGAGACGCCACGGATAGCTACCATGTAGGGGACCAGATCCTTGTCCGCATCACACATGTTTCTGTTACTTCCGTATCAGACATTACTGTAAAAGCAGATGTAAAGAGCGTTATCGGAAATGCCAGTGCTGAGAATCTTAAGAAATGTAAAGTCCAGGGAAAATATATCGGTACAGTTACGGATATTCACAAAGGTACTGTCTTTATCCGTTTAAGTATCGGAGTCAATGCTGTCGCTCATAGCTGCTATGATTCCAGGCTTCCCGGAAAGAAAGACGAAGTAAGCTTTGTAGTCACCCGGATTGATTCGGAACGAAATGTAGCGGTTGGGCTGATTTCAAGAATCGTGAAACAAAATATTTGAGAGCCTTATCGAATCTCTCTTACGTAAACGCTCCATAGCGTTTACAACGCTTACCGCTTTGATCCCAGTATTATCTAAATTATATAAATCCCTGTCTCCTTAATAGGAAACAGGGATTTATATAGTATTTTTCTCTAACAAATAAAGTATTTATTTGTCATATACAGGAAACTATTAATTAAAGGAAAAGAGCATTGGGGGTTACAATCGAGATAATAAATCCCCTATAGTTCCCATTTTCAATCTTATCACTCAACATCTCAATATTTGAGCGTTCTCATTATGGTTTCAAATTCTAATTCCTCATTTTCATCCAACAGTTGTGCGCAAAACAAAACTTCATTCTTAGAAAATCCAAAATACCATATTTCATCCTTTGGAGGAGTTGCTCCATTTTCGACCTCTGCAGCACTTAATTCCCATGCAACTATAAGTTTTTGAATTTTTTCTTCTTTCCTACCTAATTGTAACTCACTACTGCTCTTTAGTTCTGCATGCTGACCTAAATATACTTGCACAAATCTATCTGCTGTTGTTTCCCGATCAATCCATGATGATTCTGCAAATTTTGAAATTTCCACATCTGCTATTTCCTGATCTTGATATAATAATATGAAATTGGCATAATCATCTCTAATATCAATTCCATTTATTGTCCAACCATCATCCGGTGTCCATGATGCAATATTATTAATTGGCTCTGTTTTACTTTTACAGCTTACTAAGCTCAAACATAAAATTGCAATAACGAAGATCAGTTTTTGTTTATATCTATTCTTCATAACTTAGCAGTACAGCCTCCTGTTATTTGGGATATCTTTAATATTCCTTTTTCCGTTGCATGCTTTTCCCAGTCATTTTCTGTCAATATCTCTAGCGGTAATAATCTCTGTGGACCGTTTTCATCCTCTTCATATCCCCAGGAGTATCCGCCCAGGAATTTCAGTTTATTGCTATTCATGCGGGAGGGCAGATCTACTAGATAGGTATAAGCCGTCCATTTCAAATGTCTACACCCAGCCAAATTACAACAGGGAGCATCAAATATTTCTGCCGGATAACCATACGCAAAATATGGATTCCCTTTTTCCAGATTTTCATCACTGACATCTATGGAAAGCTCTCTGTTTTCCCCATAATTTTCAATTCTTTCCACGAATTGAATAAATCCACAGGATCTCCGATAACCGGTTGCATTCATATGTTCAAAGTAACCATGCATTACTGGATAACCTATGCAACATATTTTATCTATCGGAAATCCCTGAAGGGCATCATAGCCAATTTCCCTGGGATCTGTGCCTTGTTTGTATTCTACTGTAAGCATTTCTTCTATGCCATGAAGTGTAAAAGGAATTGTTACTCTGCTCTTCAGCGCGTGAAATACTTCTTCATGTGTCATTCTTTCGTTACTATTTTCTGCCAGCAAATCTGCCTCGTCTAATGCTTGTTCTATATCATAAGTATCTTTTGAGTTTTCCATGTTTTTCTCCTGAATATCAATATCGCTCTCATCGGTATTCTCATTTCTGGCAACGGATCCATACAATATAATTTTAATAATATTATCCATCATTTCCAATAGAGGATGCACTACTGTTATTTATACATAATTATATCTCTGCCTTTTATTATTCACAATAAAAAAAGAGAAACACAATTCACATTGAACATCATTAAAATTATTGAATAAAATTCAATCCCTTGACATATAATTATATTATAATTATAATTTAATTATGAAAGGTATTAGTTTTGAATGGGATGATAATAAAGCAGCCATCAACGAGGCAAAACATCACATCACATTTTCAGAAGCCAGCACTGTATTTGCGGATGAAAATGCCATTTTGTTTGACGATCCCAATCATTCACAAGAGGAAGAAAGGTTTATGATGTTGGGGCTAAGCGATCACGCAAAAATGTTAATTGTATGTCATTGTTATCGCGGTATGGATGATGTTATTCGTATTATCTCCGCCAGAAAAGCAACCAAGAATGAAACAACTCAATACTACAAAATTAACGAAAGGTGGTAAGTCAATGGAAAAAGAATACGATATCGAAAAATTAAATCCCAGAAAAAATCCCTATGCAAAGCGTGTAAAAAAGCAGATTACTATTAACATTGATGGTGATACCATTGATTTCTTCAAGGCAAAATCAGAAAAATGTGGTATTCCCTATCAAACACTAATTAATCTGTATTTGTCAGATTGCAAAGAGCAAAACAGAGAATTGGAATTAAAATGGAACTAGCCCAACATTGTACAAGGATGTCGGCAATGCCGACATTCTTGTTTGTTTATATAGGATAAATTCAAAAATAGGAGAAACGCTGTAAAATCAACGTTTCTCCTACTCTTAAATTGATGCTGGTGGCCGGACTTGAACCGGCACGGAGTTGCCCCCGAGGGATTTTAAGTCCCTTGCGTCTGCCTATTCCGCCACACCAGCGGACGCATTGCGTTATACTCGACTGCATGGACTTACGCGCTAAGCACTGTTCCATTGAGCTCATCAACGCAAATGGATGGAGGTGGATTCGAACCACCGAAGCAATTTGCAGCAGATTTACAGTCTGTCCCCTTTGGCCACTCGGGAATCCATCCATGTCAGGCAAAGTGCCCTAACAATGTGAAATTGTAGCATATGTTCACACAAATTGCAATATGTTTTTTCTATTTTAGTGTAAAAGTTCAGCCATAGGATGACAAAAGCAACGATTGGGTGCTCGCGCTCAAAGCGTGTTAACGCGACTTTGCGAATGACGCAGGCTGAACTGCTTCAATATAGTACAGATAAAAAGGATACTGCGCCAGCTGCATCTGCCCGTAATCGCTCACCTGATATCCATCCTGCTGTAATCCGGCAACAGCTTCATCGCTCATGGCATCCGGTGTAAAGTACCAGAATCTGTCGGATTCTGCCTGGTTGTAATCGCCGTTTACAATCTCATTATCGGGGTAATAATAATACAATACTGTCCATCCCAGATGTTTCACCCCGTTGGTGACCATCTGCACATCCTCTTCGGGCGTGCCGATCAGATCCAGGGTCTTGTCAGTCTCTACCTTCTGCTGTTCATAACTGCCATAAGATTCCCGGTAATTCTGTATTCCCATGCCAAACATTACAAGCAGTAACAGCACAAGCAGCAATTGGGCTAACAGCCCCAAACCCTTCCAGGACCGGTTCTCCAGCTCCGTCACCTGTTCCAGCAGACGGCTGCTGCCGATGACTAACATCATGATCGCCACTGCACTTAACGGATATAAATATCTCTGTGCCAGCATCGGTGCCATTACAACACTCAGCAGATACGCAAATGCCAGCGTTCCCAGGATTGTGCAGGCACCTACTACCATGGCGTAAGTTTTGTCAGACCATCTTTTCGCTGACGGCTTCTGCAGACGAATACCCTCTTCTCCCATAGAAAACAGGGACGAATCCGCCACCAGCGTTACTATCAACAGTACTAACAGCAACGGAAATACGATTACATTCATTCTCCTGCCGCCCATGACGATCTCCAGGCTCTTATCCAGCCCGAGGATCTCCGTCATCCACCAGCCTCTGCTGACATTTTTCAATCCCGCATAGAAAAAATACAGCCAGGGAGCATAGCCGATCAAAAATGCCACGATTGCCAATACACCTTTTGTCCAGGTCTTACCGCGATATTTGATCCACACTGCCACTCCGGTGAAAAACATCATAATGCCCACGGCTACCAGAGCATAATAGTGAGAATATGCCGCGCCCAGTGCCCACAATACCATTCCGGTCCAGGTCTTCCTGGTGCCATCCGCTATTACACGGTAAGAACAGTAAAAGCAACCCATTACACACAAAAAGGCAAGTGCATACATACGAACTTCCAGATTATATTCCAGGCACGCCTGTCCCAGACCCGATATCATCACGAAAAATGCGGCTGAGAGCATACCGAAATGTTTCCGTATCACTGTCAGTGCCAGCACGATACCAATGGCAAACGGTACCAATGAAGCCAGATGGAATACCGGAACGCTGAATCCGAACAGGGTTCCAAACAGTTTCAGCCAGTAATAATACAGCGGCGGATGATTATCCCAGTAATACAGCACCTGCAGGATACCACCGACGCTCTTATGTGCAGTATTTGCAGAAAAAGCTTCATCTCCCCACAGCACCCGGTCGGACATCATGCTGAAATTGAGACAGATCACCAGCACACTGAATGCCAGTACCACGACCGGTCCTATGTATCTGTATACAATGTTCCATCCTTTGCTGCCGGCGATTTTAGTCATAACACTGTGAATCTTCTCATGTTTACCGGCTTTCGCCTCTTCCACGAACAGTTCACAAATGGTATATGCCAGCATGATGCAGATTTCCAGGCTCAGCACTTTGACTGCATATTCCCGGGATTCTACGAGTTTTCGCAAAATTGTATTGTCGTCATTGCCGGTCAGGGAAAGCAATACCCACGGCACAAAAAGCATGATCATCAGACAGGTTGCATAACGAAGAACATACGCTCCCTTACTTCCGGTCACCGTCTTCCCGGTGCTTCCATTATTTTTCAAAACATATTGCCGCCAGATCCCTAAGGATACCAGCGGCAACAGCAGGGTTATGATGATGGTAAACATCTGAAATCCTCTCTGTCTTTGGTAAATTATATTTTTTTCTACACGTTATTCCTGCACATACTTCAGGATTGTCGCGGAAGTCTGGGGCATCTCGATCAGGATCTTCCCTGCCTTGATCTCATACTCCGCGCCTTCCATGCAATATCCGTCATCTCTGGACTGCAGGATCACTTTCATCTTACCTGTCTTAGGAACCCCGATCTCCCATACATGGATCTCCTTGGTGATGGGATGATTGTTATTGTTGATCAGGATCGCACACTGTCCCTTGCGGTTAAAACGCCCGTAGGAGATGAAGTTATAATCATTCTCCAGCATTTTCAGGGAACCGGTACGCAGTTCCTCGTTTTCACGGCGCAGGCGGATAATATCCTTGTGAAACGACAACAGCACCTGATCCTCATGTCCCCAGGGATAGGTTCTCCGGTTGTCGGGATCTGTGAATCCACAGACGCCCGCTTCATCTCCGTAGTAGATCGTCGGTGCGCCCGTCCAGGTCATCTGGATCACAACGCCCTCCCTGAACACTGCCTTATTGATGCCCTGCTCCGCAGCCTGGGGGCCTAAAGTATTGGTACGTCCCACCTTATGGTTCGTTCTCGTCAGGAAACGGGAATGATCATGGTTGGACAGTTCATTCATAGCCACCTGCCAGCTGGGCATGGAAAAACTGGAGGTATGATGCCGCATGGCTCCCCAGAAGCTCTCTGCATTACCGAGCAGGTCCTCTCTGTAGTCATCGCTGTGCTTTTCCATACCGGTGAGGAACCAGGTCACGGGCTCCATGAACGCATCGTAGTTCATGACAGTATCCCATTCGTTGCCCTGCAGCCAGTCTCTGGTATTGCCGTAATGCTCTGCCAGAATGATCGCCTCCGGATTGGCCTCTTTTACCGCTTTCCGGAATTCCTGCCAGAAATGATGATTGAACTCCTGGCTGTGACCTAAGTCTGCCGCCACATCCAGTCTCCAGCCGTCCACATTATAAGGCGGAGATACCCATTTTTTTGCAACATGAAGGACATAATCCATCAGTTCCTGAGAACCTTCGTAATTCAGCTTCGGCAGGGTATCATGTCCCCACCATCCGTCATAGGAATTGTTATAGGGCCATGCTGCCTGATTATGAAAATCAAAATAATTCCGGTAAGGGCTGTCTGCGCTGACATAAGCACCCTTGTCATAGCCTTCCGCATTCTCGTAAATACGTTCTCTGTCCATCCATTTATTAAAGGATCCACAGTGGTTGAACACACCGTCCAATATGACTCTCATGCCTCTGCGATGCGCCTCTGCCACTACCTGGGCAAACATCTCGTTGCTCGCCTCTAAGTTCGCCTTATTGGTCACGCGGTCGATATAGCGGGAAGCGAAACGGTTCTCCCGCTGTCCATCCGGAAGTAGCTCTCCCTCATCACTGACGATCTTACCCAGATGGGGATCAATATAATCATAATCCTGAATATCGTATTTATGGTTGGACGGGGATACGAACAGAGGGTTAAAATAGATCACCTCAACCCCCAGCTCCTGCAGGTAGTCCATCTTGTCCAATACGCCCTGCAGGTCTCCTCCGTAGAACTCACGGACATCCATCTGTGCAGGATACCGTCCCCAGTCCTCTACACGGTGCACCGGCTCCCCGATATAGCAGTATTCATTGGTCAGCACATCATTGGAGGGATCGCCATTGCAGAAACGATCGGTATAGATCTGGTACATTACCGCACCTTTTGCCCAGTCGGGAGTATGGAAGCCGGGAATGATGATAAAGTCATAATACTCGTTGACCTCCTGCACCAATCCTCTCATATCAAAAATACCCGTGATCCTGCCGGTCTGTACCTCAAAATAGTAAGATACCTTCTGGTCATCCAGACGCATCACATAAGCATAATAATCAAAATCATTATCGCCCTCCACTCGTACCATGAGATGCTTCTGCCCACCGCTTACGAGGAATATCCTGTCCACGTTATTCCTGGCGGTACGGAAACGGATCGTCACCTCGGAATAAGGTTCCGGCTCTTCCGGAATCACATACTCCGCACTTGTATCTGTAAAAAGAGCTCTTCTGTTAAATACGGGTCTCATGGCAGCAATATACTGCTGGTTATATTCTGTTCGACGTAATCGCTCCAGATCCATAGTATCTATCCTTTCTGAGACTAATGTCTTACTATCTATATTATGCTCCTGCTATTCTTACCTGTGCAGCACACACATATGTAATTATACCCTTTTTCCGTACATCTGACAACAGCCTGCCTTGTTTTTGAACGGTAAAAAGGACAGTCTTGGGAGGACTGTCCTTTTTAGAGAAGGTATTTCTTTCTTATGGGGTATAGCAAAAAACTATATAATGTATTGGGGGGGTTACGAGTATTATAATAGCATGCACTACTAGTTTTTACTATTCTCAAAATTCACAAATATTACAAAAATGAATATTTGTTTTTGTATACTTTTCACAAAATCGGTTTGTACAATACTACCAAATCTACGAAACACCCTCGAAAACCTTTTCCTATACAAAAAGTGCTTCAAACTCTTCTCGGTTGATCTTTTCTTTTTCTAGCAGCAGCTTAGCACAACTGTGAAGTACATTCTCATGCTGCATAATAATGTCTTTTGCTTTGGTATAGCAGTCATCTATGATCCTCTTGACTTCCTTATCGATCTCACCGGAAATCTCCTCACTGTGAGCCTTGGCATGTGCCAGATCCTTACCGATGAAGACTTCATCATCGTCATCATCATAGCAGATGACTCCGATATTATCAGACATTCCGTAACGGGTTACCATACGGCGGGCTGTCTTGGTGGCTTTCTTAATGTCACTGGATGCTCCGGTGGTAATATCTCCGAAGATGATCTCCTCTGCGATACGTCCGCCCAAAGATACCATGATATCCTGGAGCATGCGGCTCTTGGTGGCGAACATCTCATCCTTTTCCGGCAGAGGCATGGTGTAACCGGCTGCCCCTACGCCGGTAGGAATAATGGATACGCTGTAGACAGGTCCCACATCGGGCAATACATGGAACAGGATCGCATGACCTGCTTCGTGATATGCCGTGATCTTCTTCTCCTTGTCGGAAATAATACGGCTCTTCTTCTCCGCACCGATTCCTACTTTGATAAACGCCCTCTTAACATCTTTATTCGCGATAAAGGAGCGGTTCTCCTTCGCTGCGATGATCGCTGCCTCGTTCAACAGATTCTCCAGATCCGCTCCGGTGAATCCTGCGGTAGTCTGTGCGAGCTGCTGTAGATTCACATCATCTCCCAGTGGCTTATTCTTCGCATGTACCTTCAGTATTTCTTCTCTGCCGCCCACATCCGGAGTCCCTACCGCTACCTTACGGTCAAATCGTCCGGGACGCAGGATCGCAGGATCGAGAATATCCACACGGTTCGTAGCTGCCATAACGATAATACCTTCGTTGACACCGAAACCATCCATCTCTACCAGTAACTGGTTCAGGGTCTGCTCTCTCTCATCGTGTCCGCCGCCCATACCGGTACCACGGCGTCTCGCCACGGCATCGATCTCATCGATGAACACGATACAGGGTGCATTGTGCTTCGCCTCTTCAAACAGATCGCGCACACGGGATGCGCCGACACCGACGAACATTTCCACGAAATCAGATCCGGAGATGCTGAAAAAAGGTACTCCGGCTTCGCCTGCCACGGCTTTCGCCAGCAGAGTCTTACCGGTTCCGGGAGGTCCCTCCAACAGAACACCCTTGGGAATCCTCGCACCGACGCCGGTGTATTTTCCGGGTTCTTTCAGAAAATCGACGATTTCCTCCAGTTCCTCTTTTTCCTCCTTCAGACCGGCTACCTGTGCAAAGGTGACGCTCTTGTCACCTATGGACATTTTGGCCCGGCTCTTGCCAAAGTTCATCATTTTACCGTTACCGCCACCGGCCTGCTGGGCATTCATCATCATGAAAACGAATACACCTACAGCCAGTACTACCAGCATTGGCAGCATATAAGTAAGGAACCAGTTCTCTCTCTCAATGTCATTCACTACGGGATCAAATCCGTACTCGCGGACTAATGTCTCCAGCTCGGTGATATCCGTAGCATACAGCTTATGATTCAATCCGTTCTTCATCTGGATCTCCAGATAGCCGGTAGGAGCTTCTCCATTCGGCTGTATTACGATCTCAGATACATTTCCGGCATCCAGATCCGCGATGAATTCTGCTCTGGTATAGTCCTCTTCCCGGTTGCTCAACAGATTGAGTCCTACGATCACCATGACCAGAAGTATGATAAATATAAAATATGAGTTAATTGTTCTGCCGTTTTGTTTCAACTTCACGGGCCTCCTGCATCTTCGTATTGCTTAATCGAATTCTACCACACCAATGTAAGGCAGATTACGATATCTCTGATCATAATCCAGACCGTAGCCCACTACAAATTCATCGGGAATATTAAATCCGGTATAATCTACATGAACATCGATGACTCTTCTCTCCGGCTTGTCCAACAGAGTGCACAGACGTAAAGAAGCCGGTCCTCTGTCACGAAGCATCTCTAACAGATAACTTAAGGTTCTTCCACTGTCTACGATATCCTCTACTACGATAACATCCTTATCCTTCAGGGATTCATCCAGGTCTTTTACGATCTTCACCACACCGCTGGACTTGGTGTCGCTGCCATAGCTGGATACAGACATGAAATCCAGAGATACGGGAACGGTGATACGCTTTGCCAGCTCACACATGAAGAAGCTGCCGCCCTTCAGTACACATACAAGGTGTACCTGCTTACCTGCATAGTCCTTACTGATCTGTTCTCCGATCTCCTGAATTCTCTTATCTACTTCCTCTTCTGTCAACAGTACTCTGATATGTTCTGCCATTTTCTTTTGTCTCTTCGCTCTTAGGCGAACTCCTTTCTTATTAATTGTACCTTTAAAATACGTTTTGTATTCTCCGTTACTTTATAATATTCGCTGATGCGGTATCCCATGACCCACAGCACGTGATCATCTTCTGCCAGGATCGGCAGTCTGTCGCGCTCCTTGCGAGGAATTTTCTGATCGACAAAATAGTTTTTTAATGATTTACGGATCATTCCGCCTCTGCCGTCTGCAATGGTCAGATAGTCCCCTGTCTGCCGTGTTCGTATCATCGGACATTTTTTTATTTTATCATAATCAAACCATTTCGTATACTGATTTGTGGGAACTTCTTGGTTTTTTTCAAGTCCATGGGACGCTTCCCATACGGAATATTCCAGAGTTCCCAGCGCGCACTCCACTGTTTTCTTCTGTCCCGGAGCCATATCCGGATCCCGCTGCTGCCAGAGCGGTGTCGCAACAGCAGTCTGCTCGTCGCTGTCCGCAGCTTTCGTTGTCTGCATCGTCTGTATTGTCAGGATGACCTGTTCATATTGCCGCCTGCCGCGGATTCCGAAGGGAAGGCAGATCGTCCGGTTTCCTTCCTGCGTAAACAATGTCAGAAGCTCCGTAATATGTTGATAGGTGATGTCTTTCTGCCCGGGAGAAAGTCTTTTTACCTCTTCATACAAAAGTCTTTTACGGATCACCGGATGCAGCGTCAGAAAAGGTTCCACCGCGATATGCTCCTCTTGTGCCTGACTGCTCACATCCGGCTGCAGCGCACTGCCCGGAGCCTTTATGCTCCGTATGCATCTGTTCACTGCCTCCGCCGTCTGCAGCTCCAGATATTCCTCCGTCTCCGCCAGCAGCTCCGCTGTCTGGTTCATGTGCGCCACACAGCCCCGCGCAATGTTTTGCTCCGCATAGGGTAAAATATGATGCCGTATCCGGTTCCTGGTATAATCGTCCTCATCGTTGGTAGCATCCTTACAGTAGAAAATTCCCTGTTGTGTTAAAAAGTCCTCGATCTCCCATCTCTCCAGGCACAGGATCGGCCGTATGATCCGGCCTCTCACCGGGAGGATGCTTGCCAGTCCCCTGATGCCGCTGCCCCGGAACAGATGAAACAGCTGCGTCTCGCTGCGGTCATTGCTGTTATGCGCTACCGCGATCTTCGTGGCTCCCCATTCCTCCGCAGCTTTGTCAAAAGCTTCATATCTTGTTCTGCGGCCGGCTTCCTCTTCGGAACATTTTTCCAGAATTGCCCGCTGCCGCACATCGGCTTCCGTCAGGAAAAACGGGATTTTATGTTCTCCACACAATTTTTCCACATACCGGGCATCCTCACCGGCTTCCGACCGGATCCCGTGATTGACATGGACCACCGCAATGTCCAGCGGGATTTCTCTCCTCCATTCCAGTAACAAAAATAAGAGGCAAACCGAGTCTGCCCCTCCGGAAACCCCGGCCACCACACGGTCACCGGGTTGCAGCATTTGATGCTCTTTTATATATGCAAATACTTTTTCTCGTGTATCCATCCATGTATTCATGATTTTACTCTATCCTAATTATGCGAAAAAATCAAGGCAGCAATCACGCATTCTCCCACAAGCACAGCACAAACACCGTCATATCATCCCGGATCCTGCCCCCACAGCTGCATATGGCATAAGAAAGTATCTTCTCTGCGATCTCCTGCGGATTCTGTTCTTCCAATGCCTCTATCATATCCCGCATCCGCTCCTCGCAATCATCCTCCAGTGCATCCAGCACACCGTCCGTCATCATGATGAGCAGGTCACCCGCTGCCAGCTGCCGCACCCGGACTTCCGTCTGCGCTTTCTGGAAAATCCCCAGCGGCAGACTTTCTCCTCCGATACACTCTGTCCCGCCACTTTCTTTCAGAAAAGTGGCCGCACCTCCGACTTTGCAGATCTCGCACTCTCCGCTGTACAGATCCAGGCTGCAGATATCCACCGTCGGATGATCTTCCTCCTCATTCTGTGCATACAATGCGGAGTTCAGCATATTTACGGATTCTTCTGTGTCAAATCCCGCCTCCAGCATTTTTTCCATGAGATCCAATACTCTGCCGCTGCCCCGGCTGGCATCTTCTCCCGCACCGGTTCCGTCGGATAACAGCAATAACAGTCTTCCTTTTTCCGATTCCAGCATGGCATACTGATCCCCGGATATTTTCTCTCCCTCTTTTACTGCCCGGCTCACTCCGGTAAGGGCCACATATTTCGCTTCTTCTGTAAACTGAAAACAGTGTGGTTCCCTCTCTATGAGATAGGGACTTCCCGGCGACGGCTGCAGATGCTTCCCCAAAAGTACGGTAAGCATATCTGCTGCCTGCGATGCCTTACAGCCGGATCTCTCCGTGGAAAGTATCATGCTGATACCGTTTGCGGCAGCACCTTTTTTTCGAATATAACATAACTCTGCTGCCGCAATCCCCTCACTATGCAATGCCTGGACGAGGTTTTTTCTTCGCTTTTCCTCTACCGGCCGGTAGCACATCTCTTCTCCGGCCACTTGTTCCATGATCCGTGCGACCGTCTGCAGATGATCCCCCATGACCTGCCTGCTCTGCTGCAGCAGGCATTTCTCCAGAATACTCTGTCTGTCATCTCCCACAATCCTCGCTTCGTCGTGAAAACTTCTCCCCAATTCCTCAAAACTCTCCGCATACCCCAACAGCTTCTGCCGGCACAGCATGGATACCTGTGCACATAACTTCTGTTCCGGATTTTTCTGTTCCCGTTTCCCTATCACCATGACTATTCCCCTTTCTGTCTTCACGATTATAGAGCCACTGTTTCTTTCTTTTTGTCAAATTCGGGGGAATGTTACCTTCATTTTTTGCGACAAAAAAAGCAGGTCCACTGTTGAGAATCAGTCTCCCTGCTTAATTGTCCTCTTTAAAAAGGATCTCACCTTCATACACCAGTCCCAGCTTATCCTTCGCCACTTCCTCCACATAAGCCTTGGTCTGCGTATACTTGCGATACTCCTCGATCTCTTCCGCTCTGGCGGTCTCCGCATCGATCTGCGCGCTCAGGCTTGCGATCTGGGTATCATATCCTGCGATCTTCCGTTGTAATTCCACGCTTCGCACCGCAACGACTACCATGATCATCAATACGACCAGGCTCACCAGGAACAGGCTGAACCGGTTCTGATGTCTCCTGCGGTAGGCTACTCTTCTTTTTCCCCTTGCCATACGCGCATCTCCTTTCTATGAACATTTTAAGCATTTTCCGAAGTCTCGTCAACTTCTTTTTTACCCATCTTACGGATATTCGCAACGCCTTATGAATCGGGTTTAAGAGCATGTTGAGAAATCCGGAGACATATTTTACCAGGAGGGGACTTAGCGTCCTGTGATACAGATACATTCCCAATACCGCCCCCAGCACGGCGAACCATCTCAGGTTCCCATTGCTCTCCCGGAACATCAGTAAAAACACTTTTCCCGCACAATAGATCCAGAAGGCAATATCCTCCAGTGACACCATGCCGTTGCCATGTACAAAAACCCTCCGCAGAATCCGCAGTATATCATACAGAAAAGTAATCTCTATTCCCAGGAGAAACGCATGCAGCAGAAAAACATTTTCATTCATTAACGGAACAGCCTGGCGAAAAATGACTCCTGCTTCTCCCCGGATGCTGCGGTATCCGAATATACGAAGCTGTCGATCCGGCCGTCAATGTCCACTTCCCCTTTATCCAGGGTCAGCCGATTCACATGCAGTTCATTTCCGCGGATCATCAGCATCCCCTGTTCCGTCTCCAGCAGAATCTCCCGCAGATCAAAAGAAAGCACATCATTGACACCGTTCACCGTGCAGGTTCGTCTGTTGGTCATAATTATTTTATGCATACGCCCTGTTGTGTTTAAATCTTCCATACTTCCTCCCATCTGTGTCACATTGCAATTTATCATAACTATTCAAAGCTACAATTCATCTTATGGGAGTCATTGGAAATTTATACATATTTATACATAACGAAAGAGTTCTTTTGCTTCTTCTTTTTTCACTGTCTCCTGAACATCCAGCACTTCTACCTTTACTTCCTTGTTACCGAAAGAGATCGTGATGATATCTCCCTCTTTTACATTGGCAGATGCCTTTGCCGGTTTGTCGTTGATCAATACTCTGCCGCTGTCGCAGGCTTCGTTGGCCACAGTACGGCGTTTGATCAGGCGGGACACCTTTAAATATTTATCCAGTCTCATGGGTTTCCTCTCCTTCTGAAAACTATTTCTCATAACGAAAGAGACCCGAAAGGTTGTCCTTTCGAGTCTCTGAAAAATCAGCTTCTATTATGCGTTCAGCATATCCTTTAATGCTTTACCAGCCTTGAACTTAGGAGCCTTAGAAGCAGCGATCTTCATGGGCTTGCCGCTCTGAGGATTTCTACCTTCTCTTGCTGCTCTGCTGGATACTTCGAAAGTACCGAAGCCAACTAACTGAACCTTACCATCCTTCTTTAACTCTTCAGCAACAACATCTGTGAAAGCCTTTAATGCCTTCTCTGCGTCCTTCTTGGAAAGACCAGCCTGATCAGCCATAGCTGCAACTAATTCTGTTTTGTTCATATTGAACTCCTCCTATAATGAGTTTTCGTGATTAAATTTACGCTCGAAAATAGTTCTTTTGAAACGTCTATAAATATATATATCTGTTTTTATCCCTTTTGTCAAGGCATTTCCGCATATTTACGGCATTTCCTGTGCCTTTTCAAAGATTATTTTGAAGTTTGGGAACTAACTGTCAGATCCACAAAAGAATACGATACATCCTTCTGTTCATCGTCCACCTGAACCGTATAACTCCTGGTCTCATATCCGGACTTCCGCAGTGTGATCACGTGACTTCCCGATGTCTTTTTGAAGCTACAGGGTGAGATTCCCACATAGTTACCGTCCAGATATACTTCCACGTTTTCCGGTGCATCAATGTGTACCCGATAGTAGGTGGTTGTGGTATCTGCCGTCGCAGAAGTACTGCCGGAAGCAGTACCGGTGGAAGAGCTGCCTGCAGACGACGAGCTTTGTGTACTTCCTGTGCTTTCCTCACTGTCGGAATCCACTTTATCTAATTGCACATCCACTCCGGCAGATTCCTGTCCTACCCGGAGATACTGTGTCAGAGATTTATAGCCGTCCGCTTTTGCTATGATCTGGTGGATTCCGTACTCCAGTGAGACCGGCTGGGAAGGATCCACCTGACTTCCGTCAATATACAGCTCCGCATCGGCCGGGCTCATGGAAAACAGCACCATACCGTACTTCGCCTCCGCAACCTCCAGATCTCCGATATCCAGGGTTGTCTCTTCGTTACGGTTGATCACTACATACTTCGTACCGCCTCCGCCGCTGCAGCTGATATCCACCTGATAACTGCCTTCCGGCACCGTCACCAGCATGTCCTCCGTGATCCTCACGATCTGTGTCTGTCCGATCTCCAGCCATCCACCCACGAAATTCTCATCATTGACCAGCCGGAGATATCCATGACCCTTTTCCACGACCACGCTGAGCACCGTACTGTCAATTCCATGGAACGTAAGAATATCGGATGGATTCAGATCGATCTCTTCTATACTGTGTCCCTGGGAAAAATACTGCGTGTCTTTGGACAGCTTATAGGTTTCTCCGCCGATGCTTACCTCGTGCCTCACCACATTCAACTCATAGCGCTCCACACTATCATACTGCCATGCCGTCTGTGCCAGCTGCATGGATGTCAGGTGTTTCTGTGTCTTCAGAAAAGTCACATCCACAATATCACCCTCCTGCAGCTGATCCAGCGAGATCGCCTTGCCGTATTTATCCCCGAAACGGGTGGTTCCGTCCATGGATAGCGTATATCGCCTGCAGAGATCCAGATTCAACAAAGTGACAGTTTTGTCAACTTCGTTAATATCCACCAGTACAGCAGTATCCGCAGAATCATAGCTGTCCGGATTCGTCACCACGAATCCGGTATCCACACGCTCCGCTTCCGTCTGTGTCTGCGTCTCTGTATTTCCTTCCGTGGCAGTTTCCTGCCCGCAGCCAGTTATTGACAATATTGTCATAAGCCAAATGCATGCTACTGCTTTCGTCAGATATCTTTTGTTCATGCTTTTGTCTCCTCTCCGGTACCTTAGTGTCTATCCGATCTTATGATCTTATGGTCTCAGAATCCGCAGGAATTTTTTTCGGGCGGTCTCCTGTTCCAGCAGCCGGTCCAGTTTTTCCTGATTTTTTTCCGGAATCCATGCTTTTCCCGAATTGTAATAGAAATTCACGATCTTCCATAATTTTTCGGGATAAGACAATCTGTAGAACAGATCCTGTCTCTCGAAGGGATTCAACGGTCTGACGGATTCATAAGCTGCCAGCAGTGCTTCCCCCCGGTTACAATCCCAATCACTTTTCTCCAACAGTTTACGCAGCAACAGATAAAGATCCCTTATGGGACCGTCTGCCTGACATTTTTCAAAATTCACCAGGAAAAATCCTCTGTCCTGGCGCAAAATATTGTGATATTGATAATCACCATGGCAAAAGCAGAAGGTTTCTCCCGCTTCTACGTCATGTGAATTTTCTATCTTTTTCCATTCCTCACAGATCTGCCCGGCCTCTTCCAAAAAAGGATCCATCACGGCAGCCAGCCGGATCTCGAACCAGGTCTTCTGGCTCCGCTGTTTTAAGAATCTCCGGGCCCTCTTCAATTCTTTGTTATGCTTCTCATACTCTCGACTCGGAAGGAATCTACGGATGACCGGTGTGGGTATCCCTTCCATCTCGGGAAACGTGGGAATAAATTCCAGATCCTTGTGAAGTCCGGCCAGCAGGCGCATGGCTTCCATGCATTCTTCCCTGTCACGGATGTTACATTCTCTGCCTTCCCACCAGGTCTTCAGAATATATCTGACACCATCTCTGTCCGTGACCGACAGTGCACCCTCTCTGGTGGCGAGCAGTCTCTCCGCAGAGATATTCCCACAAGCCTCCAGATGCTTAAGCACCTGTTCCTGCAGACGCAGCTGTTCCTCGCGTCCTGTATATTCCTTGAAGATCAGGCAGCCCTGCTGTGTATCGCACAGAATCGCCCCCCGCCCTTTTCGGGTACGCAATACCTCTATCTCATACTGCTCCAGCAGTGCCACCGCTCTGTCATTCACTTACAACCCCTCCTAAAGATATGTACTTAACCGGTTTGACGGTTCCTACGCTATCTTATGAGAGATCTTATAAAAGTATGCTCACTCTTTGCCTGCTGCCAGTTCGCCCGCCTTTTCCAGCAGTTGTTCTCTGGTATTCTGCTCCGGGTGCTCTAAGACCAGTTCCAACAGCTTCTGCAGCATATCGCCCAGCTCCCTGCCGGGCTTCATTCCCATAGCAATGAGATCTCTGCCGGTGACAGCCAGCGTTTTCAAGGATACGCACTGCTTTTTCTCCAGCATCTCTTCATATAACTGCTTCCAGAGCTCCAGGTTCTCCAGCTTCTCTGCCCGCAGATAATCGCTCTGTGCCAGGATATCCGCATGTCTCACCGGGAACAATAGCGGGAAGATATCTTCCCCGATCTTGTTCACAGCTCTCCGCACGATCCGCAGGTCAGGTGTCACATCATTACCATAATCATGGTATCTTACCAGACGGGTCACCACTGCCACTGTATCATTATCAAATCTGAGTCTCCTCAGGATCCTGCGTGCCATCTCCTCACCCACTGCAGGATGTCCGTGGAAATGGGTGGTACCGTCTTCATCCACGGTAAGTGTCTCAGGCTTGCCGATATCATGAAGCAGTATAGCATACCGCAGATCCTTCTCAGGTGCGATCTCTATGAGGGCATGTAAGGTATGCTCCCCTACGTTGTATTTATGGTGCTTATGCTTCTGAGGAGTCTCCATCATGGCATCGAATTCCGGCAGGATCACCTTCGTGACACCCATGTCATAAGCATCTCGCAAGGTGTCAGGATGAGGGGAGATCAGCAGCTTGGTCAATTCCACCTGGATCCGCTCCGCGCTGATCTTCTGCAAAGTCGGTGCCAGCTTCCGGATCGCCGCTTCGGTGTCCTCATGGATCTCGTAGCCTAACTGCGCAGAGAAACGGATAGCACGCATGATACGCAGGGCATCCTCTCCGAAACGTTCCTCCGGATCGCCCACGCAGCGGATCATCTTCGCCTCGATATCCTGTAAGCCACCGAAGATATCGATCAGACCTTCTGTTTCATTATATGCCATGGCATTAATAGTGAAATCCCGGCGTTTTAAATCTTCTTCCAGATTCGGGGTAAAAGTGACCTCCTTGGGATGTCGGCTGTCTTCGTATTTTCCATCCACGCGATAAGTGGTGACCTCGAAGCCCTCTTTGTCCAACATGACGGTCACTGTACCGTGCTGGATCCCGGTGTCGATGGTACGACGGAACAGCGCCTTCACCTGCTCCGGTCTCGCCGAAGTGGTAATGTCCCAGTCCTCCGGGCATCTGCCCAGGATGGAATCCCGCACGCAGCCGCCTACCACGTAGGCTTCAAACCCTGCATTCTGTATAGTCTCTATGATATATTTCGCTTTTTCAGGTATTTGTATCTGAATCATATATATCCTCTTTTGCAAAAATCACACACGCTCATTGCTCTGTGATTTTTCGCTTGTTACTGCTTTGTGTCTATTGTTTGTTTCTAAGAAAGGCTATGCCTGCTCCGGTTTCATGATAAATTTATCGATGACCTCCACCAGCCCGTCCTCATCGTTAGTACCGGTGATGTAATCTGCAGCTTTCTTGACCGCCGGCTGGGCATTCCCCATGGCCACGCCGGTTCCCGCATATTCGATCATGGAGATGTCGTTGTAGCCGTCACCGCAGCAGATCGCGTTTTCACGCGTAAGTCCCATGCCTTCCAGCATATGATCCAGAGAAGTGGCTTTGTTCACATCTTTCGGCATGATCTCAATGAAAAACGGCTCGGAACGGTAGATGCTTGCCACATCGCTATATTTTTCCTGCAGCTGTTTCTCCAGTTCGGGGGCAATCTCTTCCGGTGCCGTCATCAGACATTTGTTGATATCAAAATCTACATAGGATACAAAATCATCCACCACTTTAATGGGGATTCCGTTAATCCTCGCTTCTAACTGCACATATTTATCCGGCTCAAATGCGGAGATGACTCCCTCTCCCTGATAGGTGATCAGTCCGCAGCCATTCACTTTGGCGAATTCATACAATCCGGGCACAATGGACAGGGGCAGTGTTCTCTGATAGACCACTTCTCCCGTTTTACATTCCACGATACGGGCTCCGTTAAAGGACAGAAGATATCCGCCGTATTTTTTCAACTCCAATTCCTCTTCACATTTCCGCATACCGGGCGTGGGACGTCCGGAAGCCAGGATCACCTTGTGTCCATGCTGTAAAATATTCCAGATTCCCTGTTTGGTAGCTTCTGTAATCTCTTTTTTGGAATTGGTCAGCGTTCCGTCAATGTCTAATACCAGAACCTTTTCCTGCATTTCTTTTCTCCTCTAATCTAACAGTACCTGTCTCTTCTGCTTGCGCAGTGAAACAGGTACTTGTCTGTTGTCTATGTTCTGTTCCCCGGCAAGCCTTACTGTGCCTGTGTTGCGGTCTCTTCGGTAGCAGCGGTCTGCTCCTCGGTAATCTCCTGGGTCTCTGCTGTTGCAGTCTCAGTCTCAGCAGCTGCGGATTCCTCTGCCTGCACCTTCAGGTAATTCAGCTTACCCTTGGGATCCTCTACCGTTACATCTGCGGTAATATCCTGCATATGCTGACTCATTGTATCGGATACCAGCGTATTCTTGATGTTGATCTTCCACTCAGGCTGATCCTGTCCGATGTAGTAAAGTACATAGGTGCTGTCACTGACCGTGATAGCTACGGTATCTCCTGCCTGACGGCTGCTGTCGAAGATCCAGTTGCTCAGCTCCTCTGTCATACCGGTCTTGGTTACCTGCTCGAACAGACCGCCGTTCTCTACTGCGGAAGTATCCTGTGTATACTTCTTGCACAATTCTGCGAAGCTGTCCTCGGTAGCTGCACCGTTCTTCCACTCCTCCAGGATCTCTTCACCGGTCTTATCCTCGGTGGGAATGATCACACGTACATCTGCGGAAGGAGTCTCATCCAGATATCTCTTCTCAAATGCCACGACATAGTAGCAATGGCTGTTGTCGTTGGTAATGACGGTGGTGTCTCCTGCCTTTCTGGCATCATCGAACAGCCAGTCGGAGATCAGGTAGTTCACGGAAGACTTCTTCTCATTCTCGTGTGCTTCGCCGTCTTTTGCCACGGTCTGCTCCGCATCGTCAGCCAGTACCTTGGCATCTTCCATGGCCTTGGCGATCTCAGCATCGGAAGGCTGGTAAGCGGTATCCTGTGTGCTGTCAGTAGCTGCGGTTCCATCGGTGGTACCTGTGGTATCGGCAGCAGTCTCCTCTACGGGATCAGCCAGCTCGGTAGGCTCGGTGGGCAGATCAGCTTCGATCGTGGTCAGGCGGTAGTCTACGGAATCGTAGGTTGCCTTATTTTCCTCATAATAGCTCTGGACCTCATCATCACTGGGAGCATTATCCTCCTGCAGCTTCTGATAATAAGCGTTCATTACCATGTCGTTCTTCACATATTCTTCGATACGGCCCATGGTTGCATAGCTTCCGTAGATGGAGCGTACATATTCTTTATCAGATACGCCTGCGGCTGCAGCGGAGGTTTTGATGGTCTCCTTGAAAGTATTGTACTCATCCGTGGTATCGTAGGTAAAGCCGGCTGCTTTGGCTTCTGCCATCAGCGCCTTATTCTGCTTCAGGCTCTCTACAGCATTCTGCTCAAAATAGTCCTTCCAGGTCAGAGTCTCGGAATACATCTGGGTGGACAGATCCTTGCTGGTATCCAGTCCGAAATAGCTTAAATAACTTCCGTACTGTGTAATGTAGTTGTTCTTGGAGGTGTTGTAGACATAATCAAATTCTACCTTATTCACCTCTTCCCCATTGATCACTACATAAGTCTCATGGGTTGCCAGATAGGTCCGGATCGGGAAAGATGCCACCAGGCATACCAAAGCAACGAGGAATACGATCCCGACTGTTGTGCTGATGCGCTCTTCCTTTTTCTCCTTTTCCTTCTCTTCTTTACGCTTCTGTACCTTACGGTCATATTTTGTCATGACCTTCTGTTCAGTTTGTTCTTTTTGTTCCTTATTTTCTGTAACTTTTTCATTCTTAGACATCGCTTACATGTCTCCTTCCTAGCGTCTTAAGTCCAATGACTCCTTATTTTACCGTATTTTAGCGGAAAAAGAAAGCTATTTCACATATTTTTCAAGTTTTTCCACGATATTTTTCGCACATCCGGGCTCAAAAGGACTGTCCAGTCCGACTTCTTTGATCATGTTGGTGTAAAAATCGCTGGCGGACAATCTGCACAGCTTCAGATAGCTCTTCCACGCCTCTGTAAAATCGGCATCCATCTTCACCTTGTACTGTAGTGCACAGGTCTGTGCCAGGCAGTAATCGATATAATACAGAGGGTAGTCGTAAATGTGCAGCTGCTTCTGCCAAAATCCTCCCTGTCCGAAGAAAGGATCTCCCTCGTAGTCCAGATGAGGCTTGTACTCCCGCTCCAGACGGCTCCATGCCTGCTTTCTCTCGGCCGGGGTCAGCTCCGGGTGTTCATAGACGATATGCTGGAACTCATCCACCATACAACCGTAAGGGATAAACGCAGCCGCATCCTCCAGATGCATCTCCACATAATCCTGCGCCCGGTCGCCGAAGAACAGGTTCATCCATTTCTCCGTGAAAAATTCCATGGACATGGAATGGATCTCTGCAGTCTCCATGCCGATATCCGCATGCTCTCTGATAGGATCCTGTGCAGCGAGATACCCCTGGAACGCATGACCACACTCATGCGTGATGACGTCCACATCACCGCTGGTACCGTTAAAGTTGGCGAAGATAAAAGGTGCATGATAGAGGGGCAGATAGGTCATGTAACCGCCTGCTTTCTTCGTCTTGCGTCCCAGGACATCAAATAACTGGTTCTCCATCATGAAATCAAAAAATTCCGCTGTCTCCGGAGACAGCTCACGGTACATCTTCTGTCCGGCAGCCATGATCTCTTCGGGGGTTCCGGTGGGTGCCGGGTTGCCGTCCTTAAAATATACCTGCTCGTCGATATAGCTGAGCTTCTCCAGACCCAGACGCTGTCTTCTGCGGTCATGCAGTTTCTCTGCGAAGGGTACGAAATACTCCTTGATCTGCCTGCGGAAAGCCTCTACCTCGTCCTTGCCGTAGCAGTTGCGGTTCATCCGGTAATATCCCAGCTCCAGGTAATTTTCATAGCCCATTGCCCTTGCCTGCGCGGTACGGTTTTTCACCAGTTTATCGTAGATGGTATCCAGCTGTTCCTCATTTTCCAGGAAAAACGCGCTCATCTTCTCCCATGCCTGTCTGCGGACATTGCGGTCGGAATTCACCAGATAGGGCCGTAACAGGGACAGATTCAGTTCCCTGCCGTCGAAATCGATCTTCGCACCGGCGATGAGCTTGTCATACTCCATGGTCAGGGAGTTCTCCTCCTGCATCAACGGGATCAATGCCTCACTCATGGACTTCTGTGCCAGCTCCATGTTCTTGAACGCTACCGGCCCGATTTTCTCCTCCAGATACGCTCTGTAGGGGGATTCATATAATTTCTTCTGATAAGCCAGCACCAGATTACTGAATACCGGGCCCTGCTCATCATAGTATTTGTGCTCTTCCTCGTAGAATTTATCGGAGGTATCGATATCAAAGCGGATATTCGCGATCGTCATCAGCGTCATAACACGGTCCGTCAGCGCATAGTACTTCTTATGCACCACGAACTGCTCCTCCCCGCTCTTCGCCGCCTCCAGCTCCCGGATCAGTTCTCCCATCTCCTCCTGCACTTTGGCAAAATCTATTCTTTCATAAGGCATGTCCTGAAATCTCATAATTATAGTAACCCTCTCTTTCTGTGTCTTTAGAAACCTATACTGCTTATCTTACCCCAAAATGCCGGGAAAGTAAAACTTTAGAAGCGTTCTGTAACATTTTTCTGGATTTTTTGTAGCCCTTTTGTAACATTTTTACTGCTTGTCATTATAAGGACCTTGTGATATGGTGGTATTAGAAGTAATTTTTCTTCTTTCAAAAAATCTTATAGACCCGTCAGTGGTCAAAGTTTCCCCTTATTATTTTTTATATGGAAAATATTTGTTTTTTTGTGTCGTTTTATTTTATTTTTACATTTATTTTGCAACAGAAAGGAGATTTATGGAGTTAAAACAAAATAATATGACCAGCAACTATCTTTCGGAGGAGTATCTGATGAATACCGTAGCGCGCTTCTGGAAAAAATTTGTTGCGGAAGAATTTTCATATGGAAATGTGGTAACGGCTGCGCCGGGGAATGTGGCTGTGACAATACCGGCTTCCGGAAAGCGAAATTATAAGGATCTGGTGTTCCGGAAAATATTTCATGACAAGGAGAAGCTGCTCTCGCTGTACAATGCGCTGAATCACTCGCATTATGAAGATCCGGAGCTACTGCATATTACAACTTTGGAAAATGCGGTTTACCTAAGCTTACAGAACGACCTGTCATTTGTGGTGGATTTTGATCTATGGTTTTTTGAACACCAGTCCACCTTGAATCCCAATATGCCGTATCGCTTTTTACTATATCTTGCAAGTGAATATTCGAAGCTGAACACGGATGACCTGCTTTACTCCAACAAGTTACAGATGCTGGATACTCCGCATTTTGTAGTGTTTTATAACGGGACGGATCCTCTCCCGGAATACAGTACCCTGAAGCTATCCAGTGCCTACCGGAATAAGGAAGAGACTCCTCAGCTTGAATTACAGGTACAGGTAATCAATATCAATCTCGGATTCAACGCCGAACTGATGGATGCCTGCCAGATTTTAAAAGAGTATGCTCAGTTCGTCGCAGAAGTCCGCAAGCAGGCAAAGTTATATCCAAATCGACAGGCCATCGTTCAAGCAGTGGATGTGTGTATTAAGAAAGATATTTTGAAGGAATTTTTGCTTGAGAATAAGAAGGAGGTTATTGATATGGTTTTATTCGAGTATGACGCTGAGGCGGAAAAGAGAGTTATTTACAAGGATGGAAAAGAAGATGGGAAAGAAGAGGGAAAAGCAGAAGAAATTGTTCGTTTATGCAAAAAATTTCATGGATCAAAGGAAGATACGATCCGGGAATTAGAAACTGAGCTTTCTATTTCTACACAGGCAGCCATGGATTACTATGATAATTTTTCGAAAGAATTGGAAAAGAAATCTTTGGATGATCAAAAGGTCTTATAAGAACCCAAAAAGGGCAGCCCGTCATGGACTGCCCTTTGGTTCTTACATAACTCTTACAGATATGGTTCGTTCCTCTTTGGAAACAACCTGATCTCAGCTTAAGCTTACTGTAACAGAGACAGTACGCCCTGGTTAGCCTGATTGGACTGAGCCAGCATAGCCTGACCTGCCTGAGCCAGGATGTTGTTGTTGGAGTACTTAACCATCTCAGTAGCCATATCGGTATCACGGATCTGGCTCTCTGCGCTGGTGGTATTCTCAACTACGTTGTCCAGGTTGTTGATGGTGTGCTCAAGTCTGTTCTGAACAGCACCAAGTGCGGAACGCTGAGTGGATACTTTCTGGATAGCTTCCTTGATTGTTTCAACTGCATTCTTGGCATTAGTATCATCTGCACCATCAACTTTCAGGTTCTTTACACCCAGTCCATCAGCACTCATGGTATCAATCTTTAAGGAAATCTGATTATTGTCAGTTGCATCTGCACCAACATGAAGTTTAAGTGTTAAAGCTCCCGTATCAAAGGTTTTAGAAAAATCAACCATCTTAGCAACATCATCCTGTGTTGCAAGGTTTCCATTAATGTAAAGACCGGAGTTAGCCTTAAGAGTTCCATCATTGTTAATGTAATTACCAAGACCATTTGCAGCTATTTCATTACCATCTTTATCAGTAAACTGTGTTGTTCCCTTGGTAGTAACTTTAGCAACATCTGTTACTTTACTATCACCTGCCAAGATTCCTGGTTTAATAGATGCATAGTACTTCGTAATATCCTTAACTAAGCTACCTTCTTTGTATTCATTACCATCTTTGTCGTATACGGTAGCTCCAGCCTTTACCTTATCATACTCTTCAGCGGTTGGATCCGCTTTTTCAGCTGCTTCGTACAAGCCATCCGTTCCTTTAGTCAAAGTGTAGTATTTTGTGGTGCCCGTTGCATCCTTTACAGTACCTTTTGCAGAAACGAAATTTCCAGTTGATGTATCTTTGGTATATACATCTTCAGTAATCACGTTTACTTTAGTAGTTTCTGCGTATGTATCATTCTCTGCAGCGGTAATTTTCTGACCAACCTGTACACCATCTTTGCTGGTATAATAATCATGATTTGCAATATCTACAGCAGATTTGTAGGAACCTTTTTTCAAAGTATTAACTTTACCATTTTCTACATAGTAAAGATCCTGATTGGTTACTTCTACTTCCTTGTACTGGAAATTGGTCGCCTTATCGCCAGACTTATCACCCTTCAGCAGATAGGTTTCATTAAACTTCGTAGTTTCAGATACACGATCAATTTCCGTTGTTAACTGATCAATTTCATTCTGAATATAAGTTCTATCTGTCTCAGAATTAGTACCGTTTGCAGACTTTACAGCCAGCTCGTTCATTCTCTGAAGCATGTCCTGAACTTCGTTCAGGGCACCTTCAGCGGTCTGTACTGCGGAAATACCATCCTGTGCGTTCAGGGAAGCCTGTGTCAGACCTCTGATCTGCTTTCTCATCTTCTCACTGATGGACAGGCCTGCTGCATCATCAGCTGCACGGTTGATCTTGTATCCGGAAGACAGTTTCTCGGTGGACTTTGCCTGAGAAGCGGTGGTTAAGCCTAACATTCTGTTAGAGTTCATAGCTGTAAGATTGTGTTGTACTACCATAATAATTTACCTCCTTGTATTACTGCCCAATTCCTTTTGCGGCAGTGTGCGTATCTGTATTGTTATTGAGAAATCCTTTTCTCCCAGATACTTGTTTTTAGTTTTTATAGTAACCGGAGTAGGAGCTTCCCTGTCGGGCCCTGACAGAGCCGCTCTTCCTCCAGTTATTACCATATGAAATTATTTGTCCGCATTTCCCTTTGTGATGATCACATTTGACTTCTTGCGGTACTTCTCCGGGTGCTCTTCTTCCGCATAATATTTCGGAAGCTTCGCTCTCTCCTCCGGATCTGTGATCTGGTTTTCTAATACCGTGCTTCGCACGATGTTCACCTCTTTCGGTGCATCGATCATGATGCGGAGATGATTCTTGGTTCCTCCCAGGAACACGATCTTGATATTGTCATTGATCATCAGGTATTCTTCCGGACTAACGGTCAGACGCAGCATATCGATAACCTCCTTGTTTTTGTTCAGCCTTCCTTGCCTGCTGTTTCTCACTGATGCAACATTTTATTATGGAATGTTGCATTTTCCTTATTCATTAATACTTCCAAGGAGGCCACTATGAGCACGACACAACCTATTCGCAGCAAACAACTTTTACATGATTTCAAAGATTACTACCTTACCAAACAGCCTAACTTCCGGAATTACACTCTCATCCTGATCGGTCTGAACACTGCTCTCCGTATCAATGACATTCTTCATCTCTCCTGGGGAAATGTCTATTGCTCGGAATGCAGCCGCTTTTACACCCATCTTCTGATCACAGAAAAGAAAACAGGAAAAGAGACCCGAATCCTGCTCAACAGAGAACTTCAGAAAACATTACAGTCCTACCGGACAACACAGTCTTTCGTAACCGACACAGACTACCTCTTCCCCAGCCCCAGAAAAGCTGATTCCCCACTCTCCCGATATCAGGCCTACCGCATTGTCCGCAAAGCTGCCGAAGCCGTCGGGATCGAAGATGTGATCCGGTGTCACTCCCTGCGGAAGACCTTCGGCTACCATGCATGGAAAATGGGAACTCCGCCCGCATTGCTGATGGAGATTTACAATCATTCTTCTTTTCAGATCACAAAACATTATCTGGGAATTGAACAGGATGACAAAGATGCCGTATTCCGCGATATACAGCTATGATATGTGTTGCGCAAAAACATTATAGTGATATATATAGTTCGGAATAACGATTTTTATAAAAAAGACTAAAGTTTTCTCATGGTCAGCCGAAATATGTAGTGCAAGACAAAATGCAACATTCCATAATAGAATGTTGCATTTTCTATTTTAATCTATTCATTTCTGTGGTATTCTTTTAAAGACTGCATATCGCTATTTTTCGACAATACTTTCCTTTTTTGAAACATATACAGTCAGAATCAGGAGTACACATGAAAAGCTTTATATGTCAAATGTTCTATAAGCAGCGGGCGGCATTCGAGCAAAGCTACGCTTCCAGGAGCAAAGAGTATCCTCTTCCGGAAGACGTTTTCCTACAATCGGATATTTTCTATGACGAGAAGCATGTTCCGGCACATCGTCTGGATGTCTACCGTCCCAGGGGACGGGACGGAGAGATTCTCCCGGTCATCGTCAACGTACATGGCGGAGGCCTCCTCATGGGGAACAAGGAATTCAACCGTCCCTTTTGTGCCTCCCTTTGTGAGGCGGGGTATCTGATATTCAGCATTGAGTACCGGCTGATACCGGACTGTCTCTTCTATGACCAGCTGGCTGACCTGCATCTGGCACTGGATTTTATCCGGGATCATCTGACGGAATACGGCGGTGACATTTCCCACATATATGCCTGCGGCGACAGCGGCGGTGCCTGTCTGTTGACTTATGGAATCGCCATGCAGCGAAGCACTGCACTGGCACAGGCTGCCGGAGTAACTCCTTCTGACCTGCCAGTCCGGGCACTTGGCCTGGTCAGCGGAATGTTCTATACGAACCGCCTGGATCAGATCGGACTTTTCCTCCCCAGATATCTCTATGGCCGGCATTATAAAAAAAGTGCTTTTGCCCCCTATGTATCTCCGGAGCACCCGGACATCGTGACCAGTCTGCCACCCAGTCTCCTGATCACCAGTGACAACGATAATCTTCAGAGCTATACTCTGAATTTTGAAAAGGCTCTGCGCAGACATCAGATGCCCCATAAACTGATCAACTACCCGAAGGATCCCCGCCTGACCCATGCGTTCAGCGCTTTTTACCCGGAGCTTCCGGAAAGCAGGGAAGTGATCCACCATTTGATTCATTTTTTTGAACATACCGGAGAGAACTGTAAAGGAGGATATGTATCATGACATACGACGAAAATGTTTTCAAAGAAAAAGCTAATCGGAAAGCCCGTAAGATCTGGATCGTTTTTGCTGTTTTACTGAGTGCCAATTATGGCTCCGACGCGTCCGGGGGATTATATCCCACCACTTCTTATCTGATCTTTCTGGCATTATGCTGGCTGCCTCTGATCTTTGGCGAAGTTCTGTTACATGTAAAAGGCTGGGCAACGGAGCTCTACCGCTACGATCTGGTCATCGGTTACGGCATCTTCTACACTTTTGTCATCTGTACTACAGCTTCCCCGATCGCATTCACTTACATCCTTCCTGTGACGAGCCTGCTGGTACTATATAAGAACCGGAAATTCATGATCGGCTGCGGTATCGCCAATGCCCTGATCATCGTCGGTGCAGCCGTCTATCGCTATATGCTGGGCTTCAACAGCGCTTCCGATATGAAAAATTATCAGCTGCAATTGTCCTGTATCATCCTCTGCTACATCTGCTACGTCATGTCCATCCGTCATCTGAATGAATCCGACGGTGCCATGACCGACAGCATCAGGGCTGACCTGCACAGAGTCGTAACTACTGTAGAACAGGTAAAGTCTTCGAGTAATATCATTCTCGATGGCATCACAGTCGTAAGAGAGCTGGCTTCCGAGAATAAGCACGGCTCCGATATCGTCATGCTGGGGATGAATGAGCTGACTGACAACAACAATATGCTGCAGGATCGTACCACCTCATCCACACAGATGACCTCCGATATCCGCGCCCAGGTAGAAAATGTGGTAGCTCTGATCGGAGAAATGATCACGCTCGTCGAAAAAACGCAATCCCATTCCGGCGTCAGCGCAGAAGACCTGAAGAGTCTGGTGAATACCGCTGCTACCATGTCACAGCTGTCTACTGAGCTGGAAAATGTTCTGGAGAATTTCCGTCAGGAATTCGAAATGGTAAAACAGGAGACCGGCACCATAGAGAAGATCACGAATCAGACAAATCTGCTGGCATTAAATGCTTCCATCGAAGCTGCCAGAGCCGGAGAAGCCGGCAAGGGCTTCGCTGTTGTGGCAGATCAGATCCGTACCTTAAGCACCGAAACCCACGCTTCCTCTGATCAGATCAGGGATGCTCTCTCCCGACTGGATGCTACCTCTGCAAAGATGACCTCTTCCATTGAAGAGACATTAAAGCTGATCCAGATCACTCTGGAAAAAGTAACGCAGACCGGAGATAACGTAAATCAGATTGCTTCTGATTCCGTGCAGCTGGGCAATCACATTCAGGTTGTAGATAATGCCATTAAAGAAGTAGAGAACTCCAACACCCAGCTGGTATCCAACATGGAACAGGTATCTAACATCGTGGATACCATCACAACCTGTATCACGCATTCCAGCCGAACCAGTGAACGGATGCTCAGCAAGTATCAGGAAACAGCAGACAATATCAATACCATCGAAGATGTCATGGAGAACATGATGTGTGATCTGGGTATCGGTGGTTTCATGGGTATTGAAGACATCAAGCCCGGAATGAAGATTGACTTACAGCTGGTCGGTCAGGAGGATGTCCAATATCTTGGGGAACTGATCGAGCAACTTCCGGAGGGACTGCTGGTATCCTGTCAGAAGAAGCTGACCGTTAACGGGTCTGCTTCCTGTAAGCTGCAGGTCACCGCAGGTAATATCCTGTACTGTTGGGACAAAGCCACCATTTCTCCTGCTCCCGAAAGCGGTGAACATGCTTTCAGGATTACCATTACTACCAGACCCAGGATCAACAATAGACGCAAATACCCTCGTATGGATCTGAATAATACCTGTACTATTAAGTTCAAAAATTCCGATACGGAATATGCTGCTACCATGGAAAATATCAGTGCCAACGGATTCGCCTTCCTGGCTACAGACAAGATATTCACCCAAAGCAAAAATGCAGAAATCTTTATCACGATCCATGATTTTGCTCTGCCGAATCATAATGAGCTGGAAGGTCGTATCATCCGCTGTTCCGACGATAACGGACTGTATATCGTCGGATGCCAGATGCCGGAAGATAATTTCTATATCCTGGAATATGTAGAGAATAACTTAAATAAATAGAATTCCTGTGTAAACCTAGGCACCCAAAATGCCCATTCATTTGAATATGAATGGGCATTTTTAATGTCGTTCTTTACGGTTTCAATAGCCGGGCGATCAGACCCTCGACCTCCTGGAGCTGTTCTTTTGTGCTCTCTTTGTGGCTTTCCTTGCGGTATTTTGATGGAGACATGCCCTTCATGGCATGGAACGCCTTGGTAAATACCAGCGCATCACTATATCCACAGGACAGGGCAATACTCTCAATCGGATAATTGGTGGATTCCAGCAGCTCTCTCGCCTTGGTGATACGGAAGGTGGTGAGGAACTGCTGAGGCGACATTCCCAGATAATTTTGGAACAACGTATATAAATAACTGCGGTTGATACACACATAATCCGCCACATCCGTTACCTTGATAGGGTTACAGTAGTTACTCTGGATAAAAGATACCGCTTTTTTCACATACTGGTTCCCCTTATCCTCTTCCTCTCTGGCTACCACACCGGCGCTGTCCGCGATCACAGACAGGAATACTCCCAGCAGTCCGTTCCGGCGCAGATCATCCGCGATTCCAAAGGTATTGTGTTCCATCATATCACGGACAATCGAATACAGCTCCTCTGATTTATCACAGGAAAAAATAGGATGCCTGTCTGACAGTCCCATGCTATGTAAATACTCTTCCGCGCGGCTCCCGGCAAATCCCACCCACAGATAACTCCAGGGGTCCTTCGCATCCGCCTGATAGAAAGCCAGTTCGTTGGGCTGGATCAGAAATCCGTACCCTGCTTCCAGCCGGTATTCCTTGTCATGGAACCGGAAATGCCCCTTGCCGCTTAAGACATAGTGGATCAGGTAGTGCGGCTTGGATGCCGGTCCGAAGCTGTGCAGTGCTTCCGTCTGAGAGCACCCGCAGCAATTCACATACAGACTTCCTGTTTTGTCATTGATAAAGTCCAGCTTAAATGCTTTTTCCATGGCAATTCCTATCCTTTCCCATCGGTCAATTCACTATAATCCCGCCGTCCTCATCAAACGCCACACAAAAAGCACTGCTGTATTCGTTCATACGCTGCAGGATCCTCTGCTTATCCTCCCCCGTTGCCGGCGTCGGTCGGAAATCATTCCTTGTTTTGACAGAGCTTACCATACAGGGAATGATCCGGGCGTTCTGATCCTCCACCTTTTCCCCGTTCTCAAAAGTAAAGGTCTGCTGGAAGATCATGGTGTCCTTGTCCTCCGGATTCCGGTTGGCTCCGAAGCAGAAATTTGCCAGACTGTAGATAATATATCTGCCCTTGTATTCCTCGATTCCCTGCAGGACATGGGGATGATGACCGATGACCAGATCCACACCCCAGTCAATGCATTTCCTGCCAAGCTGCTGCTGATAATTTTCCGGATAATTGTCTTTTTCGATACCCCAGTGACAACAGGCGAGGATCAGATCCACGTTCTGTTCCCGCAAGACTTCGATATTATTCTGAATCAGTTTCTCCGCCTGTGCGCCCCATTCCACTTCATTAACGGAGATAATGCCGATTTTCAGATTCCGCTCTCCGCCGTGGGCTGCCGCGCTGTCCGGGATCTCATAGATGCCTACATTTTTATCATAGGCATAGACAATACCCTCCTGCTCCAATGCTGCCACTGTATCCCGGCTGCCCTGTTCTCCGTAGTCCAGTCGATGATTGTTCGCAAAGCTGACGGCTTCGATATCCCCCAAAGTCAGTAGATGGGCATATGCCGGATCTCCCTTGATGCAATAGGTCTGCCCCTCCCGCATCTGCTCCGATGTGGTCAGCGGCCCTTCGAGATTCACGATGGTCATATCGTCCGCCTCGAAAATATCTCTCACATTCTCGAAAAAATATCCCTCATCCTCCGCCTGATCGTACACCTGGCGGAAGGAATAGCTGTAATCCTGTTCCTGATGATTGCCCAAAGTCACATCCCCTGCTGCGGAGATCGTGATCGTGCAGCGTTCCCCCATCAAAGTATCCGAAGCTCCGGACTGTCCTGATTCCGGCAATGCAGTATTGTCACCGTCCGTCCCACCTGGCAGAACGATCTCCCCGATATTATCCCCGGGCTGATTGTCCTGCGGTCCGGTATGGTAACCGCCGATCGGCTGCGCCAGTTCTTCCACCCCGGGAATACAGACCTGCTGTGTCAGATCATCCCCACAGCCGCTAAGCGCTATTACACTGACCGCACAAACCAGTGCCACAAACCGCTTTTTCCTCTGCCCCATAAACACTCTCCCTCTGTTACAAAGAAATCCCTTAGCCCTCTCCTAAATCGATCTTAATTTTCAGAAGCCGCTGTCGCAGTGCTGTCTCCCGTTCCATACAGATTCTCCTGCAGGAATTTCTTATTTGCCTCGAAATCCACCTCCAGCACGGACATTTTACGATGGGTCGCATCCTTATACGTGCCTTCAATGGGAATACTGTTCTGTATAATATCGTATGTCAGAATCTTCGGTGCCATGAGGCTTAACCGGTAACACTCCGCCTGGGTCAGGTTCGTGGTGAGATTCGGCATGAGTCCGTCGATCAGTCCCTTCGGATTCGTGAGTACACCCTTAGGCAGCTTATGAATGACCTCTGTCAGCACTTTTCTCTGTCGCTCAGTTCTGCCGAAATCCGTACCGATATAACGGTTTCTGCAATATGCCAGCGCCTGAGGACCGTTCAGATGAACCATGCCTCCGGACAAGTCATCGAAATAGTCCGTTCCCTCCGGTCTGCCCAGCAGGATATTATATTCTACTAGGTAGCCGTTCACGTACTCCACTTCCTTGCCGGTCAGCTCCAGATCCACGCCGCCCACGGCATCTACCAGATTCGCAAATGCCTCAAAATTCACCAGCACATAGCGGCTGATATGAATGTCAAAATTCTGCTCGATGGTCTCCATCAGCAGCTCCGCGCCGCCGTAGGAATATGCCGCATTCAGACGATTATCCTTATGTCCCGGTATCTCTACATACATGTCACGGAGCAGAGATGTCATATATATCTTTTTCGTCTTGTTGCTGATAGACAGCAGGATCATGGCATCGGATCTGCCATCCTCCCCGTTCTCACGGGAATCGTTACCGATCAGGAGAATATTTGTAACTCCTTCTTCCTTCATGGGAGAGCTTGCCACAGATTCGATCTCTTCATAATTCATCTCCGCATAGACCTTGCCCACCAGGACGTACAACCCTGCTGCCAGAAATACGAGGATCAGCGCCACTGCGATCAGGAAGCGCTTGAAGCCGGATTTTTTCTTTTTTCTTCCGGAGCGATTTTTTTCTCTATGATCTTCGTAGTCCTCGTATTCGTCCGCATAGTCCTCCCTTCTGCTACGCCGAGGTCTATCGGATGCCGCCTGTCTGCGACGATCTGCATTACTGTTACTACGGTCACCACTATTACGATTCTCTGAAGTCTTACGCGTCGTCTCTCTGCGAGCCACCTGTCTCTTACGATACGCGGGATCATCCCAATCTTCCGCGTAATCATCCGCTCTTGCTCGTCTTCCGGATCCGATCACATCCAGTTCCTCCTCATCCTCGTCATTCTCAGTCATGTCAAACATCTGTGGAGCCGGACGCTCTGCTGTCCGCCTTCCGGTCCCGGACTTCCCACTGCCGGAGCCGGACGTCTGCATTTCCTGCATCTCCTGCTGTAAAAAGGCTTCCAGCCCTTTCTGTATATCTTCCATCTCCTGAATGGAATCTCGTTCTCTGTCACTCATATTGTACCTCATTTCCACATACCGGCACCGGTACGTTCCTTAAGCCTCTTTCCTATTTGTCTCCTAGGATACCACACTCCTTTGTATTTGTCGCGGCAGAAATCCTTAATATTTGCTTAAATGTTGTCCGGCATTTTTTAAGACACACTTTCTATGGCAATAAAAAGAAACTGTCTACGGCATCCACAAGATTTTATCTTGTACATTTTCCACAGACAGTCTCTGCATTTTTGTTATCTTATATCATTCTATTTATGAGCGATTCTCGCATCTATGTAATTCTTCAGAGATTCCACGGTCTCCTCCACACCCAGCCTGCTACTGTTGATGGACAGATCGTAGTTCCGGGAGTCGCCCCATTTTACCTTACAATGGCTGTTGTGGTAAGATTTTCTGCGACGGTCCTTCTCGATCATGCGCTCCTCCGCATGTCTCGCATCCAGCTCATAGATCTGCATAACACGCTCGATCTTGGCTTCTCTGTCTCCTAATACAAAGATGGAGATCAGATTCGGATTGTCCTTCAACACGATCTCAGAACAGCGTCCTACGATCACAAAGGATTCTCCTGCCTCTGCCTTTTTCTTGATATAGTCAAACTGCATTCTCGCCACATTATCTGCAGGAGAGCTGTTCATTCCCATCACACTTCTGTACAGGAATTTGTTACGTCTCTTTTCATCGAACTCTGCCAGCTCCTTGCTGCTCACATTCATGCTTGCAGCCACCTCATCTAACAGGTTATGATCGTACATTGGCAGCTTGTAATATTCTGCCAGCTTCTGTGCGATCTCATGTCCACCGCTGCCGTACTCACGGCTGACGGAGATAATCAGTTGTTCACTCATGGGTCTGCCCTCCTTATAGTCTTACAGATATCTCGCATAGATCATTACCATGGAGATTACTATTACTATTATAGTCGCAGGAGCCATAACTTTGCAATATTTTCCCCACTTGATCATATGACCTGCCTTTGCTGCGGTAGCGATACCCACGACATTTGCAGATGCACCGATAGGAGTTGCGCTTCCACCGATATCGGTTCCCATGGCTAACGCCCATGCCAGGATAGAGAGATCCACACCCTGGGCCGCGGACAGACTGCTGATGATAGGGATCATCGTCGCCGCAAAAGGAATATTATCCACGAACGCGCTGGCGATTGCGGAGATCCACAAAATAATCGCGATCATCAGCATCAGATTACCATTACTGATGTCACCGATGAAGTTCGCCATAACTTTCAGAATACCTGTCTGCTCCAGACCGCCTACCACCATGAACAATCCGATGAAGAACAGCAGCGTCTTATAGTCGATCTGCTTGATCAGCTTCAGGGCATCTCTGCCTGCGGCGATCAGCGTCACGATAGTGATAAACACACCAATGCAGGATACGGTCAGACCAGTCTGTGCATGGGTTACCAGCAATGCTACTGCACACAGGAAAATAACGGTGCTGATGATAAAGCCCTTTTTATCGGTAATCGCCTCGGAAGGATCCGGGTAAGTCTGGTTGCTGCCGACTGCTGCCGCCTCGCTGGCACGCAGCTCCTTGTGGAATACCAGGTAAAAATACAATACAACTACGACCAGAGAAATACCTGCGATCAGACCGGTATTGGTCAGGAAATCCGTGAAGGAATATCCCAGGGAAGTACCGATGATGATGTTGGGGGGATCTCCACACATGGTAGCGGATCCGCCCAGATTCGCACAGAATACCTCTGCCAGGATCATAGGCACCGGATTGAATTTCAACAGCTGTGACAGTTCAATCGTGACTGCTGCCAGGAACAGAATTACGGTGATGCTGTCAATGAACATTGCCAGAATACCGGATAATACCATAAAGGTCACGAACAGCGGCACTACCTTATACTTAACCATTTTAGCAAGGCGCATGCAGAGCCAGCGGAAAAATCCGACTCTCGCCATTCCCTCTACCATGATCATCATTCCCGCTACGAATACGATCGTCTCCCAGTTAATGCCGCTGGAAGTCTCCGCGGACTGTCCCGCCGTATACCAGAAATGACTTGTAAAAAAGCTGCCTAAATTCAAGGTCTCCCACACTGCACCCATACTGTGCATTCCCAGTCCGAATACCAGCACCAGCGTCAGCAGACCGCAGCCCAGTGTAATAACGTGTCTCTCCCATACTTCCAGAACGATCAGGACAAACATTGCTATAAATATAACTACTGCAAGTATCTGTGCTATCACTTTTCCTGCCTCCTCGTTAGTTTTTCTTATAAACGTACAAGAGTAGATTGTATCTGAAAAAGCAGGGGAAGTCAATCATTCTTTGGGAGGCTATGCATAAATATTCCGTTAAAGTTTTCCGGATCATTCATTCCGGAAGCTTTCGATATCGTTCTTACCCACATAGCGTAAGAACATGCGGCGCATGTCGATACCGCTCTCTCCGAAATACAGCTTCATATATTTCTCGCCGTCCTGACGAATGGGCAGTGTTACAACACGTTCCATGGTCTGACCTTCCGTGCCGTTAAGGGTCACGGTCTGTTGTAACGTATTGTTCAGGAATACGGAGATCGGCAGCTGTGCCAGTTCTCCTAACGCAGAACTCATCCGGAATACCAGTTCATATCTTCCAATCCTGGAGAAATGCAACTGGTATACCGCACTTGTGCCCTTCTTCGTGGACAGCTTCTCCAACGGAAGCTCTATGTCCTCTAAAAGCTTCGGCTCCGGAAGTTCCAAACGCGCCAGCACCTGTCCGCTGTCTCCTGCGCCCTCGGTGCTTATCGGATTGTGAAGCTCCGTGCATTCCTCTTCCTCTCTGTCCAGAAACCGTTCCATAGCAACGGAACGTAACAGGAAACCACAGATATTTGCCGCATTCCGTGTAAGCTGTGCTCTGGTCAGTCTGCCATCTGCCAACCCCTCCGCGGTATTGTCCCCCGCGGAGTTGGATGCCGCATCCGCTACGACCATATAGATATCGTTCTGTGCCCGCACCATGGGAATCGTCTGTCTGCCAGAGCCGGGCTCACCCTCCTCGTTGATCTTTGCCCACCAGTCAGTCATCACAATGCCCTGATATCCCCATTCCTTACGGAGAATAGTCGTCAGGAGATCATAATTGCCCGCTGTCCACAGTCCGTTCACCGGACCGTAAGTGGACATGATACTATAAGCGCCGCCCTGTTTCACCGCGATCTCAAAGCCCCTCAGATAGATCTCCCGCAGTGCTCTCTCCGATACAATGCTGTTGGCATCATGACGCTTGAATTCCTGATTGTTACATGCAAAATGCTTGATGGTGCCGGTGACACCGTATTTTCCCATGCCGGTCAGCTGTGCTGCTGCCATGATACCGGTGAGATACGAGTCTTCCGAAAAATACTCAAAGTTACGACCGTTTAATGGATTCCTGTGGATATTGATGCCGGGTCCTAAAAGCGTATCGATCTTGTTCTTCCGAAGCTCCATGCCCTCCATCTCATACAGCTCCTCCACCAGCTCCGGATCAAAGGTGCAGGCAAGCAAGGTGCCGTTAGGCAGGGCATATGCCATGGTGCCGCAATCCATACGGATACCGGAGGGTCCGTCCGAACAACAGGCTATAGGAATCCCAAATCTCTTCAGTCCTTCTGTCACTCCGCCGAAGGCTGCTGCCGTACCCGGAGTCACTTTCGGGGAACACATGCCCTCTCCGCGGGTCATACAGATCAGGTCTTCGTCCGACAATTGTGTCAGAAACTGTTCCAATGTGATTTTTCCATCCAATACATCCGCCAGCTTCCAGCCACGGTCTCCCGCATACTCACTCTGCGTAGGTCTCTCCTTAAGAATCCTGTCCGCCAGATCTATCGTTCGTAAAGGTACATCTTCCCAGTTTGCAATGGCATGATCCTTTTCCTCGAAAAAGAAAGGTTTCAGGCGCTTAAACTCCTGTACCGGTGCCATTGCTTCCGTCACCATCCGCACTACCCGAAGCTCTGTCAGGGTCGCCTTGCCAGCCTCTGCCGCACTTCGCACATCGGTTCCGGCATAGAAGATATAGTCTCCCTCTTCCAGTACATAGCAGGATTTATGTCCGGTGACACCACTGTCATCATAGGAAGCATACTCCGTCAGCTCTGTTTTCAGCAGCAGTTCTTCTGTCTCACCCGGCTTCAGTTCTTCTGTCTTCGCAAATGCAGCCAGCTGGCGCAGAGGCTTTCCTAATTTCCCCTGAGGTGCTTCCAGATACAGCTGCACAGTCTCTCTGCCGGATACTCCCCCGACATTGGTTACTTTTGCAACTGCCGTGACTGCCATGCCCTGTACTGAGAATCCCAGGATCTCTGTCTGGAACTTCGTATAAGATAATCCAAATCCGAAAGGATACTTCACCTTATCTTTCGCAAAGGTCTCAAAATAACGATATCCTACATAAATATCCTCGGTATAGAAATTCTCCACCGGATCTCCGAAATTTTCCGTGGAAGGATAATCTTCAATATCTTCTGCAATCGTGTCACTTAATTTACCACTGGGATTCACTTTGCCGCTCAGAACGTCTACACAGGCCCTGCCACCCTCCTGGCCTCCCTGCCAGATATAGAGTACTGCCTGCGGCTGATACCGGTCTACCCATTTCATATCTATAATATTACCGACATTCAGTACCACGATCGTATGCTCAAAAGCATGACATACATTACGAAGGAGCTCCTCCTCCAATGCTGTCAGCAAATAGCTTCCCTCCGCCGCACTGTTATCCTTATCTTCCCCGGCAGTACGCCCGATGACCACGATCGCTGCATCCGACTGCCCGGCTGCCTGCACCGCCAGTTCTTCATCTACGGGCATCTCCTCCTGATTCCAGGGTTCCATGGCCCAGCCTTCTCCCACATCAAAGGGATGCTCCTTCAGCCACTCACGGTACACCTGCTCCAGCGCTTCATTTACCTGTATGGTTCCATCTTCTTTCAGGCTGTCAATGATATTCGTGACATAAGGAGCATTAACCATGCCGCCGGAGCCTGTGCCGCTCTTGTAATGCTCAAACTGTGTTCTTCCGAATACAGATACTCTCTGTCCCCTGCGTAACGGTAAGGTATCCTCTTCATTCCGCAGCAGCACACTTCCTTCTGCCGCCACGCGTCTTGCCAGCTCCGCATACTTCTGATAATCCAGTGTATATTTCATTCGTTCAATGACTCCTTCCTGCAAACAACCTGTTATTGTTGACATCATTATACCGAAAGGAAGAAGTTTTCTCAATAGAAAAAGACACTGGAGAAAGTCTCCAGTGTGCTCAGAAGATAAGCCGGACTACAAATTCCTCGTCTTCCATCCGGAACTGATACTGTCCGTTGAGTTTTTCCACATAGTATACGATACTCCGAACCCCCAGACCATGTCCGGAACGCTCTGTGACCGGAATTCCATCCGTGAATACCGGCATTATCTGCACCGGATTTTTCACCATGAGCAGCAGATGCCCTGCCTTCTCCGACAGAGACAGCTCAATCCTTCGTCTGCTCTCCGGCAGCTCCTGTACCGCATGCATGGCATTTTCCAGTACATTCGACAGGATCGCACAGAACATCATTTCCGAACAGGGGAGCTTCTCTCCGATCGTGACCTGTGTATCCCAGGGAATTTTCTGCTCCTCAAATCGGGTATTATATGTAGATAGCACCGAATTCACCATTTCGTTCCTACAATATGCCTTAATGACAGTATCATCATAGGTCTGGCTGACCTCATTGAGATATTCCAGAGCTTTTTCACAATCTCCCTGCTGGATCAGAGTCCTCAGGACGGCCATATGATGTCTCGTATCATGCCGCAGGATTGACATCTTTTTCTCGCTTTTCCTTGTATTGTCCATCTCCGCCTGAAAAGAATTCATCTGCATACGGATCAGCTCATTATACTGCTCTGCCTTGCTCTTCATCTCGTATTCCCGGAAATACACCAGCAAAAAAATCAGATACGACAGACAGATGGCAAATCCGAGAAATTCCGGCACCGCCCTGTTGCCGGTATAAAGCAGACTGGAAAACTTCGTCGTGGCATAGTCAAAAATATAATATATCAGCGGCAGACTTCCAATCAGCAGTAATTCCCGATTCGTCTTGGCAAACAGCATCGCCGTCGTCTGGCAGACATAGCGGCACAATACCCAGAATACCACCAGCGTCACCACAATACGACAAACGTAATAGCACCACTCTTTTCCCGCTACCGACAGTACGAACAACCCCATCCAGTTACTGCACTGGCAGCACAGATAGGCAGTGAAGATAGAGATCAGGGACGGCAATATTCTGAATTTATAATACAGTACCAGCATCAGCAATAGCGGCACGTGAACGATCAGTGGGTATATCTGATCCACCATCTCCGGACCCAGCACAGATACGCAGACCATATATAAGCCCCCGGAAATCACTGCCAATAGCAACAACTTCCCTACATTCGTTTTGTCCTTCTTCACACCCAGAAAAAAAGCCGACAGGAAGATGCCGAACAGCATAGTCGTAATATTATGTGTATATGTCAGAATTTCCAGTATCATAGGAGCTCCTCACTTTTATTTCGTAAGTTCACAGATGTTTTTTACAGCTTTACTTTTACAAAATCATGTTCCATGGCGGGAAGCACCTTTTCGACCAGATCCGCCGTCCGCATCCGGAGGCTGGAGGTATTGATGCAGGGATGGCATCCGAAATATTCGCTGTCCAGCACCTCCTCATCGATCAGCAGCTTCACCTGATGTTCCTTATCGTTCATCAGTCCCAGCACGCTGACAGAACCGGGGGTGATATCCAGGAATTTCTCCATGTATTCCGGTTTGGCGAAAGATAATCTCGCCGAGCCGATCTGCGCCGACAGATCCTTGGTGTGGAACACCTTGGTATCCGGGATCATCAGCAGATAAAATGCGGTCTCCTGACGGTTGCACAGGAACAGATTTTTGCAGACCATGGATTCCAGGATCTCATCCACTTCCTTACAGTCCTCCATGGTCATTGCGGGTGCGTGATCCACGCGGTCATATCCCACGCCTAAGCCATCCAGCAGGTCATAGGTGCGTATCTCTTTGTCCAGTCTGCCGGTGGTATCGGCAGGTCTTCCTTTTTGCAATACTAATGTCATTGTCTTTTCCCCTTTGTTGTCTAGTAACCGATGGTGTCGTTTACGAGGATCACATGGATCCTGTCCGTATGTCTGGAATATCTCGTGATCAGGAACTGGCAGCAGATGGTATCCGGAGACTTACAATCGAAGCATTTTCCGGTTTCTTTGCAGGGAGTCTTGATGTCGAATCTCTGGGCGTTGATAGGTGCAGCCACGTTTCTCGCACGCTTCATGGCACTGTCTAAGTCTGCGCAGACCTTGTTCATGCCGACGATAAAGATTACTTTCCTCGGTCCCTGGGCTATGCAGGAGACACGGTTGGAATTGCCGTCGATATTGACCATGACACCGTCGCTGGTGATGGCATTGGCACTGGAGAGGAAGATATCCGCATCGTAAGCTGCCATAAGTCCAGCTCTGGCATCCATCTTAGAGCGGTCGATATAGTGGTAATTGCCTGCTTCCAGAGCGGAGATCAGTCCGATCTCTCCGGCGCTCATGCATCCTCCCATAGCGATGGTGCTTCCCTCCGGGATCAGCTCCAGTGCCTGCTTTAGTGCAGCTTCTTTATCCTCTGCGTAATAACCTGACATATTGCGGGACTGTAAACCCTTGATCACTGTTTTGGCCAGCTGTTCATTTCTTTTTCTGATCATTTCGTTCATCTCTTAACCTTCCTGCTTTTCCGTAATCTGCAAATTTTATTCCTGAGAACCAGACTCTTTTTGACCCTATTTTATCAAAAAAAGAATTTCGTGTATAGCAACCAATAGAAATATTTGACAATACTTTTCGCATATGCTAGGATATTTCCAATATTAGGGAGTAGTTCACATCGGGTAACCGGTGTTGTGTTGGTCGTCATCACGTTAGTGAAGCCTCAGGAAGTCGCTAACCGGGCAGTACACTTCTACAGAAATGGAACGAGACTTTTATTGTATGTTTATCATGCAATAAAAGTCTTTTTTTGCGTGATAAACAAAGGATCCGGGTACATTATTTAAGAAGGAGGATTTGTATATGACACAAAAAAACATCTGGAATATTTCTGTAAAAGAACTCATGGAAAAATATCAGGTGACAGAACAGGGGCTTACTACTGCCCGCGCGGAGGAGCTTCGCCTGGAAAAAGGTGAAAATATCCTGCAGGAGAGCAGGCGCAAAAGTATACCGGAAGTATTTATCAGTCAGTTTGCTGATCTGCTGGTCGTAATCCTGATCATTGCGGCAGCGATCTCCATGTTTTCCGGCAATGCGGAGAGTACCATTGTAATCCTGCTGGTACTGGTGATCAATGCCATCCTGGGCACCCTGCAGCATGTAAAGGCCCAGCGTTCTCTGGATAGTCTCAGGCAGTTATCTTCGCCCGGTGCAAAAGTCATTCGAGACGGTGTGAAACGGGAAATTCCATCGAAGAATATTGTGCCGGGTGACATTGTCATATTGGAAGCGGGAGACATGATCGTGGCTGATGGCCGTATCCTGCACAGCAACTCGCTGCAGGTCAATTTTTGATTCCGACAGAAAGTTGATGAGTACGAAATATATGCTGCATGGTGTACCCACGATCCTCACCAAAGGTGCTGTGGATGTTCTCTTAGACCGCTGTGACTATGTGCGCTGCAGCGACGGTATCCGTCCTATGACGGAAGCTGAAAAAGACAAGATCCGTATGCAGAATCAGCTTTTTTCAGAAAATGGCCTGCGTGTATTGTCTTTTGCTTACAAGGAATCGGAGGAAAATCTCGACATCCATGCGGAGTATGGTTATACCTTCCTGTACCTTTTACACCTGTACATCTGCTGTTCATCAACCTGCTGACCGATTCTCTTCCGGCCCTGGCAATCGGCATGGAACCGGCAGATGACGACCTTCTGAAGGAAAAGCCCAGGAATCCACGGGAAGGAATCCTCACCAGAGGCTTTATGATTACGATGATAACACAGGGTCTGCTGATCGCAGCAGCCTCCATGACAGCTTATCACATCGGACTGACCGTCAGTTCGGCTATGGCCTCCACTATGGCTTTTGCCACACTGACACTGGCCAGATTGTTCCATGGTTTTAACTGCCGTGGCAGCGAATCCATCTTCCGGCTGGGACTGACCTCGAACCGATATAGCCTCTATGCTTTCACTGCGGGAGTCTCTTTACTGGCACTGGTAATCTTCATCCCGGGACTGCACAGTGTATTCAGCGTAGCCGATCTGCCTATGACAGCACTCGGTCAGATCGTAGGGCTCGCTTTCATGCCGACAGTGCTGATACAGATAATGAAAATTATCCGGCATAGATAATTGGTTTAATCAATATCTTCCACAGACTGCAATCTTTCCTTTTTTACCATCAGATATTCTTCTGCATAATGTGTCTCTTCGTCGGTCGTCAGAATGACCTCCTGCCCCTGCGGCATATCAATATCTGTTGCCACAAGCAGGAGGGAATCCTCCTTCAGCCAGCTTTCCAGCCCTGTGAAAAACTGCGGGTCGTAGTGATCTGCCCCTTTCAGCTCATTATGATATCTGTCAAAGGAATAGTTCACGGGAGACAGTACATTATAGTCATAATAGCAGACACCCTGCCCCGACCAAAGGCTTGTCGTTACCAGATAATCGTAACCATCCTTTTGTGTGAGGAATATCTGTACGTTCCCCGCATGGGCAATGGCGAATTCCTGCGACCACAGAGGAATGATTCCATATTGTCCGTCTCCCAGATATTCGTAGACCGCTACCGTTCCCCAGTTTCCGGCCTTCCGCAATGCTTCTGTGAGATTTTCGTTTTCTTCCTCCAAATGAACCTTCGTTACAATCTTTTCCTTGTAACCGTTATGGGTCAGATCATAATATCCGGTATAGACTTCTGTCATATCCGGTTCTTCTTTGTCGATATTCTCCTCTTCCAAATAACGAGAATATGTTTTTTGTACCGAAAAATCTCCCAGAGAAAAATTACCATCTTTTTGCATGGATACCGGTGCCGTTATATTAAAGCCAGTCTCATAAACCAGGTCCGCCATCTCGTTCATATTTATGCCAACCCCTACATTTGCAAAGGGCTGTCCTCCACGAAAATCATACCGGATCTGCGCTCCCACACCGATGCTTTTATAAGTGTATCCTTCCAGTTTCTGCAACAGACGGGTCTGATCCAGATCAATACTCTTCTGAGCATCTATCTTTCCGTTTTTATCCAGAAAATCCACATGAAGTGTATGGAACTGTTCATCCAGCGTATCCGCCGCAAGGATCCGTCTGTCAAAATCTTCAACCACATTTGTATATTCGGAGACCTTCGGGGTTCCTTTCTGTACATCTACATAATACAGTCCTTCCACATAAATACCGGTTCCTGTCCCCTGTATGGTAGAAATGTAGTACTCCTTGTCGCCATCCCCATCATAATCTGCGGCTTCTATCGCAGGTGGTGCCGAATACATGTTTCGCCAGGGGATCTCCACCCGATATTCCTCGTCTCCGTCGTGGATCACCAGACAGTCTTCTGCACCGTTGCCCCAAACACTGACTGTCTCATCATAAGAGTATGACAGCACACCATACTCTCCTTCCGGCAGCTCCCGGGCAGCATTGACCGAGACCTGATCTGCCCGGGTTTTCTCCTGATATAGTCCGGTCTGGCAGGTAAGTTTCTCCGGCTCAGGTTCCGTTGTCGTCTCCGGGATTGTCTGTGAGGTGGCTGTAGCAGTTTCCTGACCGACTTCCTCTGCCTGAGCAGATTCGGTATCAGAGATTTCCAAAGCGTCCCTACTGCTGCCGCAGCCTGTCAGAGAAAATGCCACGATCAATACCAGTAATCCGCTGCTTATTTTACCTGCTTTTTCAGATATAGAAGAAACAAGCTCCAACATTCTATTTGAAATCGTATATGGCGGTTCATTTTTTCCCATTTATGTCACTCCATCTTGTTTATTATCTTGCTTATTATCTTACTCGTTTGGAATATCATTAGCAATCTTTTTATTTCAGGAATTGCATAAATAAAGCACTTCCGCAAGATCCGCATTGATTCCCACCGCCTTATTTTCGATCTCCTTGGGAACATAGGCATCACCCTTGTTGATGCAGACGTAAAATGCATTCCGCCAGTTGTGCGCATACTGCCAGAAATTATATTTGATGATACCGGGTGTGTTGTAACCGACACCCAGCTCCAGAAATACGACGTTTTGTCCTCTATGATCTTCCATGAACTTCTCATAACGCTTCGCGGCAGCATCCCATCCCGCATCCTGGACGAAGGTATTGTCCGCGCTGAAATTGATACTTACATCACATTTTACACTTTTGAGAGGTGATCCTATGTTGACGAAGGACGAATTGCCGGAATGCCCGGTGGCAACCACGGTACAATTGATCGGAAGTAAATGGAAATTATTGATATTGAGAAATTTAATGATGCGCTCCATGGAAGAGGATGGACTGATCACGCGGACCGTCTACCCGGAAGTGCCGCCCCGCGTGGAATACGCGCTGAGCGACCTCGGGGAAACCATGCGTCCGATCCTGGATGCCATGCAGGAATGGGGAACGAATTATAAAAACGGAACCATATAAACAGGTATGCAGAAAATATCCTGCTCCTTGCTAATATCCTTTGTATAAACCAAATATCTGCACAAAATTCTGTCGGAAAATTTTTCCGTAAATATATCGAGTGATTTGTGAGTCTTATAACCGGAAGATTTTACTTCTATGGGAATGATCTTATTCTTTTTTGCTAACAAAAAATCAATTTCATAATTATGCTTTGATGTTTCATTCATTATAGTATGATAAAAAAGTTCATTCCCATTTACGGCAAGGCAACAAGCTACCGCATTTTCATATAAATATCCCAGGTTGACACTAAGCTTATCACTAAGCAGTTTTTCATATATTTCATTTTCTGTAAAATCTCTGTCTTTAAACATTAATGTTACAAATAATCCGGTATCACACAAAAACAGTTTAAATCTGGATAAGTCCTTAGTATTCGACATTCCGGCATTTGGATCATTAACATTGTACGACACCAATACTGTCTTAGAATCTTTTAATTCAGCAATCAACTCAAGTACTTTCTCAATCTTCTCTCCTCCCAGGACAGAATTAACCTGATACCTTGCTGCATTTTTATTTAGTTCTGCCGGAATTGCATCAAAAAGCATTGCCAGTCTTCCGGTTGCATCAATTTTGGCAAAATCTGACTCATACAAATTTAGTATATCTCTTTTTATTTCATCCACTTTTCTAAAATTATTAGTTTCTATATAAGTCTGAACTGCCTGCGGCATTCCTCCTACGAGCATATACAACCGAAACTGTCTTAATTGCTTACGATTTCCATTATCACCCAATCCAGTCTTTGCTTCATAACATTTTGCCAAGAGCGAAAAAGTAGTCTGATCCCCCACTGCCCAAAGAAATTCCTCATAATCCATAGGATACATATTAAGTCTTCTTTCCTCGCTGGGTATCAAAATATCTTTGACATTTTTCTTGATAGATATCAAAGAGCCTGTCTCAATATAATCATATCTATGATCTTCTACTAATGCTTTTATTGCCTGCCGTGCTTTAGGACATAATTGCACTTCATCAAATATAATAACGGATTTTCTTTCATGGAGATCCACTCTATACTGTAATTGAAGCTGCAGAAATAAATAATTCAAATCAGATATATCATCAAAAAGAGCTTTGACATCCGATGATGCTTTTGCGAAATCAATTAGAATATAAGATTCATATTCTTTTTTTGCAAACTCTTCTACAACCGTTGATTTTCCTATACGACGAGCACCTTCTATTAGCAATGCTGTTTTTCCATCCGACTCTTGTTTCCAGTTTAACATTTTACTATATATTTTTCGCTTAAACATTTTCTTTCTCCTTTCCGCATTTTTCTATTTTAATATTTTCCTTGTTTCCGCATTTTTTATACATAAATAATAGCATGTTTCCGCATTTTTTTCAATATATCTTGTAATAATCAGGAAAAGTAGCTATTAAATAAAAATAAGTATTCATGTATAATTTATGATATACTATTTAAAATTATCATTCTGAGAGAAAGGAATTCCGACTATGGGAATCAGATTAATCTGCAGTGACCTCGATGGTACACTTTTACAATATGGAAAAAAAGAATTAGAGGGGGAAATTTTTGACCAGATCCGTGCGCTGCATGACAAAGGAATCTTGTTCTGTCCGGCTTCGGGAAGACAGTATACCAGTCTGCGGAAGATGTTCGCTCCGGTGGCGGATTGCTGTATTTTCCTGTGTGAAAACGGTGGCGTGATCTATAAGGACGAGCAGTGTATTGCGAAAAATCCCATGCCCCGTGCCCTGGCAGAAGAGATTGCGGAGGATCTGTGGAATCGTAGTGACGGTCAGGGTGAAATCATGCTCTCCGGACAGAATACTGCGTATCTGATGGAACGTGGGCTTGGAATGCTGGACAGAATAAAGTTTATCGGCAACAACTATCAGGTCATTCAGGATCCTTCCGAAATTCCGGAAGACATCGTAAAGGTCTCTGTATATCTCCATGAAGGCGTAGCGGCTTATGCTGACCGCTTCGTCCCCCGCTGGGAGCAGGCGAACTGTGCAGTGGCCGGACCTTACTGGATCGATACTACCCTTGCCAACAAAGGCATCGGTGTCACCTCTATCTGCAGGATCCTTTGTATTGACCTTACAGATGTCATGGCATTCGGTGACAATTATAACGACGTATCCATGCTGGATATCGTGGGACATCCTTATATTATGGATGGTGCAGCGGCGCCCCTTCGGGAAAAATACCCGGATCACACGCCGCGCCCGGAAGACATTTTGCGGGAAATTTTAAACGGATACTCTTAAGCCATGTCCGGATGATCTGCTTTTTCCGGAGGTATTCTGCGACTTCGGCTGCTTCCTTCTGTCTCGTGGTAAAAGTACTGTTTTCGTAATGCCCGTTATATTCCGGCAATAATTTCTTTCACTTCTTCTAGCGGTTTGTCTGTTGCGGAGGCTATCTGCTCTGCCGACAGACCATTCTTATACATTTTCAGAATGAGGCCGGCTTCGCCTTCTATTCGGCCTTCTATACGCCCCTTTTCTCGTCCGATTGCAATTCCTTTTTCTTCAATTCCTTCGCCTAAATTGCACATAGCGCTCACATCCTTTCTCATATTTTCTTCTATGGGAATATTATACTCATTTCCTATGATGTTCAGCTTTTCATCTACACTCAATTCCTGGGACAGCAATGCCCCCAGCAAGCGGTGTAATTCGTAGGTTTCATCATGTTCCGGCAGTTCCCTTGCCAACCCTATCATTACGATGTTGATCAGATCCAGATTTCCCTTCCACTCATAGGAACCGATCACATCCTCTTTGGTAAGGTGGATATGGCTCATGGTATTCTCATCCATATTCATGCATACCCAGATAGAATACACACGCTTGATGTCATCGTAGCGGGAATTCTCAAAATCCCTTTCCTTCTGGGAAGAGACCAGTCTGCTGACATAGAAAATTGCCCGGTTTAAGATCTCGTACTCTCCCGGTTCATCCTTCTGTGCTTCTACGTTAATAATGATCTGCGACAGACCATCCTTCGTCCGCACATAAAAAACAATATCAAATCTCGCCAGTCCTTCGTTGATCTCCTGACTTTCCGTATTAAAACCAACAATACGCTGTCCGTTTTTGTCAAGCACTGCGTTGGTCAGCCCCGGCTCCACAGGCACAGTGCTGATATAAGGGGTTCCTTCTATGCAGTTTGCAACTGTTTTGGGATTCATCCCCTTAAATTCATCCACAGTTTTGATCAAAATCTGTGCCAGAACTCTTTTGTGTCCTACCAGCCGCTTCACTCTTGCATCATACTGTGCTTTCAGATCGGCTGCTTTTACCGCATTCTTCAATTCTGTATTCAATTAATTTCCTCCTTTTGTGTCAGGCAACTATAGATATTTTCAGACGCAAAAGGAATCTATACATATCTATATTATAGCTTACCTGTTTTTGTGATACAACTGGTTTTCTGTGGTGTTTTGCTCCCCTTATTCTTCTGTTGTATTATCTTGAGGGTTCGGCTGACTTTTTTATCAAAGTCTCAGACATCAGCTTTTGCTGACATAGAAATTTTCATAAGTGAAGTGTACTTATAAACAAAGCATACTCTATGTTTTCTAATTATGCAATAACTATATTTCAAAATGATATCATTTAAGGGGACCTTTTACGATCCCCTCGTACATTGCATGTAAAACAAACAAAATCGTTACCTTCCTTCGTTTATTTCCTCCCAGTGTGCTTTTGTCATTACATTTGTATGACCAGTTCTTACTTCCTTCAGTAATGGCACGGGAACTTCTTCACAGGTATGATGATACACGAAACCGACCTTTTCCTGCACTCTTTTGGATTTTTGATTTCCCTCATAATATCCGCACCATATGGTGTTCATCCCAAGTTCTTCGAATCCATGGCGCAGAATTTCCTTTGCGGCCTCCGGCATGTACCCTTTTCCCCAAAATGGCTGTCCCAGCCAATAGCCCAGTTCACACTCGTCCTCACGGTCTGTCATATCCGTGTGGCCCTTCAATTTCAGTTCAATGGCACCGATTGCTTTCCCATTCTCTTTTTCACAGATGGCATAGCACTCCGGACCATTGAATACATTTCTGATCACATCGAGGCTTTCCTCTACGGACTTGTGGGGTGGCCATCCTGCGATAGGGCCGACTTCCGAATCTTTTGCATACTCATATAAACTCTCTGCGTCTGCCTCTGTCCATTTTCTTAATACTAATCTTTTTGTTTTCATAAATAATCATTCTCCCATATAAGTGCAACCTCAAACTTCTCTTTTTTCTTGGTCATAGACCTTTTTCGAGTATAATATTGCAATAATCGTTGCTGATAATAAATACACCAATAATAAAATTGTACTGGTTATTCCATTGGCAAATGCAGCCGTAATAATGGTCAATACTCCTGCAACAACAATACTGATGGCTCCAAAACGGTTACTTTTTCTCCATGTATTATCATTATACATACTCCAGGCCGTTCGAAACCCAACTACCGTATTTCGCTTTGCCTTTGTCATATAATTTCCTACTACAACAAAAATAATTCCACATAAGATGCAGGAAATCCTTGCAATATCAACTGTTACCTTTGAACCATTCACATTTTCCTGCACACAAGAGGAATAAAGGATACAATAATTCATAATTCCAAACATGATAGCCTGCGATAGTCCTACCACGCATAGTACCCTTGCGGAGGAATTTGCTTCCATACGTTCTTTATCCGTACTTGCTTTCACGGTCTTTTTTTCAAATGTACCAATTAAAAGGTGCCAAAAGAATGTAACACACAAAATAACTATCGGAAAAATAAAAATTCCGATTTTATGCGGTATCATATCCGGTATCACCTGTAACATCATACTTGCAACCACCACTGGTAGCACCGCAACAATCCACATGATTTTTTTCATCCCTTTGCTCCTCCAAACTGGTTAATCCATAGAATTAATTCATCAAAAACTGTCGTATTGATTTCGTAAAATATAAAGTTTTTTTCCTTATATTCGGATACTAAGTCGGCGCTTTTTAACAGTTTTAAGTGGTAAGACAAAGCAGCCGGTGTGACTTGTAATTTTTCGGCAATCTCCCCAGCATTTAATCGGCCATCTTTTAGCATTATCAGAATCTCTCTCCGTTGTTGATCCGCCAATACTTTAAAAATATTTGTTTCTTTCATAATCTTCTTACCCATTTAAAATTATCTTTAAATAGAATATAGCATACTCCCTTTTGCTTGTCCACAGGTATTTAAAATATTTTTGAAATAGTTGTGTCTTCCGAAACATCTTTATTCAACTGGGGTGTAACGCTAATATTTACATAGATGAGAATAACAAACAGACTGTTATTTTCGCTTATCCAAATCTGTTCACAAATCCTTCTACCCTATAGGTAATCCGCCTGAAAATCGGTGCATTAGCAGCCTGGACACCTGCTAAAATTGCAAGCATTGAACCGTATACAGCTGTATACTACCCAAAAATCTTTGAGCAGAAAAATACTGAAATTCATGCCACAACGATATTCCAGACATTACTATGATCTTTATAGAATGGCCCAGACCCCTGTAAAAGATGTTGCTTTCTCTCACATAGATCTTCTGAAAACAGTAGTTGATTTCAAAATGAAATTTTATCCAAGAGCATGGGCTAAATATCCGGAAGCAATTCCCGGCACCTTAAAGCTGATTCCACCGAAATACCGCTTTCCAGCCCTCATCAATGATTATGAAGCTATGAAAGATATGTTATATGGCGATATTCCAAGCTTCAATACTATTATGGAATCAGTTCACCAATTAGAGAACGAGATCAATTCTCTTTACATAATTACTTTTTATTCCTAACAAGCTTCTTGCTATCTGTGAACTGCTGAATATCCACAATATTTATACAGAATTTATTGGGAAAAATTCTGATAATCCGCAATGATGCCCAGCTTTATTTTCATTTTCAAAATACGCAGGACCGATTCGTTGAGGCGTTCCTCGGTAATCTCACCGGTTTCGACCGCTTTGATGACTGCGGGTACCTGTACTTCAAAATCGGTGCAGCACAGCATATCGTTTCCCGCCTGTACCGCCCTTACGGCAATCTCCGCATCCCCGGCGAACTGCCGTACTCCTTCCATGACCAGATCATCGGTAATGATCACGCCGTCAAACCCTAATTCATTACGCAAAATATTATGTACCGGTAGAGAAATAGATGCCGGTACCTGATCATCCATGCAGGAGACAACATTGTGGGCTACCAGCACCATATCCGCCCCTGCATCGATGCCTGCCTGAAACGGCAGAAAATCAGAATTTACAAACCTCTCTATGGGACGTTCATCATAAGCGATCCCAGTATGCGTGTCCGAGTTGTTGCCATATCCCGGGAAATGCTTTAATACACTTCCCATCTGTTCCTGCGACATGGTCTGCACGACGGTCCTCACATATTCCGCTGTCTGTTCCGCATCCTGTCCAAAACTGCGGACATAAATAAAGTCCTGCGGATCCTGTGATACATCGCATACCGGAGCAAAATTCAGATTAATTCCCAGGTTCTGCAGTAATTGACATTTTTCCTGTGTGTCGCTCCGAATAAGATCCCATCCGCCCTGCGCATACAGTTCCTGAGGAGAGGCAAAAGGCGTTTCCCGTAAGTTCGCATTTTTGCTGACTCGGTTTACCGTGCCGCCTTCCTCATCCACACCGATCAGCAGAGGCACTTTTGCAGCATTCTGATAGCTTTGAATGGCTGCTGTTACTTCCTCTTTTGTTTTACCGGTAAAATCCCGTGCAAATAAGATATATCCGCCGAGATGATACTGTGTCACCTTGGATGCTGCATCCGTCTCCGGGCACCGGGCGATGAACATCTGTCCGACTTTTTCCTCTAAGGTCATTCCTGCCAGGAGTTCTTCTGCCTTCTGCTCTACAAGCTCCACCGGTTCCGTCGGTTCACTTTCTTCCGTCTCCGGCAATTCCGTAGGATCTGCACTGTTCTCTGCGCTGTTGCCGCTCACATCAGAATCCGATACACTCTGTTCCGACATAGGTTCCGGCTGAACTTCCGGTATTATTTCCTGTGCAGACTCCTCTGTGCTTCTTAAATCCCACAATAAAAAAGCCAGAATTCCAACACATATGACAGATAACACAATCACTGCGATATTCCGCACCTTTTTCATTTCGCATTCTCCATAATATTATTAAGATGCCAGGGTCAAAAGGTCTAAGCCCACATGAGCTTGCTCATAAGTGGGTGAAAGACC